>Ga0123342_1000279_pt1 | contig 74862 bp, 40 predicted proteins | sample Turbeawhitnodule_FD_89960 | JGI IMG/M metagenome (GOLD analysis project Ga0123342, IMG submission 89960) | Root nodule microbial communities of legume samples collected from Mexico - Turtle bean Mexico white nodule | ecosystem: Host-associated > Plants > Roots > Nodule | place: Mexico: Nepantla... | reverse complement strand
TTATGTTTTTTTTTTTTTTTATTTCAAAAATAAATTTTAAAAAAAGAGTAGAGCAGGGGGGGGAGCGCCCCCCCCCCCCCCCCCCCCCCCCCCCCCCCTTCCTTGGATCCATCCATATATATAAATATAGATATATAACCCGGAAATCTTCCAAAAAGTAATCACAAGCAGTTCTGCCCATCAGAAACATCTATATATTAGAAAGTGCATAAAATTGACAGATCTCAAGAGTCAAAACAAAGAGCATCAAGGTGGCACTAAAGAACATAAATACATTTTTAAGTGGTTATGTTGGAAAAAATCAAGAGTTAAAAGCAAAGTGGGATATAATGATTTCTAAAGCATTAAGATTCCAAGGCCATTTTTTCTAGGTTTCCAGATCATCACATGAACAGAATGCTTAAATGATAAGCATTGCGTTATTCTGATACCATATCATTGCCTATTTAAAGGAGGGTGGCAAGCTTTCCCAGAGAGCAATTTGAATATAATAATACAGACCTAATATGCACAACTCCTCATAAGCGGCCCACATTAGAGGATCCATTGATAGTGCCTGCTTAAAATGATGAATGGCACTTTTCCTTCTGTCAGTGTATCTGAAAAGAAGAGTACCAAGGAGAATTTAGAAGGGTGAACATATCAAATGTGGCATGCTTGCACATACAGAGATATGTGAATCATACACACAACTATATAGATATGCTTGCACTAATCTTGTACCTTTTGCATAAGCCACAAAGAGGCAAGATGTGAATATAAATTTCAATTATGTCTGCTTTAATGTTAAGGATGTACAATTATAATCTGCTTTAGCCAGGATCAGACCATTCCCTTTTAAATAATATAAAAAGAAAATTTCAGGTAAACTGATAAAAACTATATGGTAAGTAAGACTGGTTAGCAACCTGTAAATCAACCCTAACAGATAATGACCAGCTGCCCCATTTGGAACCTACAAAGAAAGCAACATAACATAAGAGTCATTCTACTTCTCCTAGCAAATGTATTATTGACAAATTATAAATAATAAACAACTTAAAGCCAAGCAGCATGCTATAACTAACTCATACACGAATAAAGAATTCAAGAAAAGTAAATTTGATAAGGAATACACAAAAATAAAAAAGATAAAAACATAACCAGTGATTTGAGACAAAAAAAAAAATGCTAAGACCTCAAAGAGACCATTAAAAAAGTTTGGAAAATCATTCTCAATTTAAAATATATTCTGAATAATGTTTTGTACCTCTACACTGGGCTCGCTAGCAGGACATAATGCTGTTTCAGCTTCACTAAGAAGATCCATTTGAAAGCAAGATATTGCAAACAAGTACCGGGATTGAGCCATTTGTGCCCCTTCAAGCATTAAGACAAAATGAATAACAAGAGATACATAATGAGAAGCACAACTATGAGGTGATAGCAAAATGAGGTAAGAAAACATTAGCTATTAAAAAAATCGGGAGAAAGACAAGGAATGATTATATTTCAACCTAACAGGATTAGGAATGAGATTCCAAAACTGGTCAGTGCATATATATTGAAAGAAACATACCCTTTAAGATGTGATATGCAGAATAAGCTTGATTATTCTGCAAGTAACATCCCGCCAACAACTGGAGATTTGTCTGTACAGTATCCAAAAAAGATAGTTATCAAACAAAACTATGAAGAGTAACAATATCCTTCCGAAAGCAACTTTGAATATATACGCACACATATTTCTAAAGAAAGGACCACAAGTAAACAAGAAGAAACACTTAACAAAGTTAAAAAGATAAAAAAAAACTTCAGTTGAGCATGCCCTATGATTCTTGGGCACAAAAAATAAGAATACACATCAATTCAAAGTGAACAAAGTCTAAACATCGCACTAGGACATACATAGATATAAATATAATATAACACATAACAAGAACCAAGTCCAAACTTCATAATGACTTTTTTCTATTTAACTAATTTCTGCTTCAGAGTTATTGTAAGGTAAGCAATTCAAGGAACAGGTCTCAGTTCGTAAGGGCAGCACAAAATATCTCCTCACCCTTAACCCTTTCCTAAAACAGCTACACGTAGTAAACAGTCCTCACACGAAAAGAAACCCTTTCACTGTTACCAAACAGAGCGAGCACACACGCAACTTCAAACTTTGGAAAAGGGAAAGCCATCATGTATAAATACACCACTCTCACAAAAAAACATCAAGTATAAAGTATAACGAAGAGCCAGATAAACTATAAGCTTAGAATTACCAACGCGAACCCAATTTAATCGTACTAGTGCACTGTGAACAAGGAGGGAAAATTTTTGCAGTCCACATAGATCGTGAAGCTAAAAGAGGAAGTCGAATCCAAATCCAAATTCCACCAAAAAGAACCAAAAAACCAACTACCACTACATAAACTACAAAATGGACTTGAATCAAATAAATAGCTAGGCATGAAACCAAGAGTCACCGATCTCGGAGATTACAACGGTGAAGTTTTCGGAGCTTATAACAGAAGTAGAGAATCTTCCATTTCCCTTTTCTGGAATTTTGCGAGGAAATTTGAAGGAAAATGAATAGGGGAAAGGTACCTCGGTGGGGAACTCGGCGCAGAGACGGTGGCAGAGGAAGATGGCGTTGGCGGGTATGAAATGCCGAAGACTCTTCTGCACGCAATCAACTAGTATCGCTTCCATGGCAGCTTCCGAATTCGATTCAGAGAGAAAATGGAGGAAACTAAAGGGAAAAAAGAGAGGGTTTTGGTTTCGGTTCAAAATGAAACGAAATGAAAATACGAAATTGGTAAGGCACGTGCCTTGTCTCCGATTTCAAAATAGGTCACGTGACGTTGTTGATTTCAAATGTTCCGTTGCTAACAGAAAAAAAAAAACAAAGAAAATGAATATAGAAAAAATAAATAAATAGGAAATAGAATGTTAACGTTTGAATGGATGGGTGTGATGTTCACAACCCAATTAATTAATTATTAAAGGTTGGCACCACAAGATAATTTTGGACTGCAACAAATATATATAAATAAAAAATCAAAATATTCTTAATGAAATGAAAATTAGGATTTAAGTAAAATGTGCACTCAACCCACACCCAATCCAGCAGTATTACATCCTTTTTTCTGTGATTACTGTGAGAAGGCAGCGCGCAGAGAAGGAGACTAAGCCACCGGAGAAGGATTGAAGCGAGCACGCGCTGCCTCCTCATAGTGATCACACAAAAAAAGGTGCAATATTGTCGGATTGGGTGTGGGTTGGATGTGAGTTGGGTGCACATTTTACTAAACCCTAATTTTCATTTCATTAAAAGTATTTTGGTTTTTTTCTTTATGTATAGTGGGTGCAATCCAAAATGATCTGGTGCAGATAGAATTTGCCTTAATGATTTACTTTGCAGTTGCTTTAAAAATAAATTTGGTGACATTAAAAAAAATAAAACAAAAAATAAGCTCATTATGTTGATTATTCAAAGCTAATAAAAAAATTAAAAAATGTTGTTTATTCAGTAAAATAGTGCAGTTTCATTTGTTTATTACCGCAATATAGAAATAAATATTATTTCTTCTGCTGCCTTAAATATGATTTTCACAACTTTATCAAAATGATTTCAATTTAAATATATACTCAAATATATATTAAAGTTGTATTATAATTGAACAACATATAAATGTCACCATCACAACATACAACTATTTTGTTTTTCTCACTCACCCACTTTTTTTTTTTCTGTATACAAAGAATAAACTTCAAGAGTAAGAAGTTTAAATCATAAAATCCCAAAAAAGTAGAAAAATGTTATTGTTTTTTTTAATCATCTCTTTCAGCCACTTCAATTGATCATGGCTTCATCAAAATCATAAAGAATCATCAAAATCATGGCTCACATTTATAATCATGGTTCACACTTATAATCATGGCTCACATTCATTTATTAATCAAAATTAAAAAAAAATAGTATATACTATTACATTAAAATCAACATTTTAACAATGGATTGGATAGTATCAGAATCACAAAATTGTGTTAATTAAAACTTAATGTATAATGTAATAAGTTAAATAAAATAATAATTTTTTTTAAATATGTTTATAACAGTTAAAGAAATTGATAATTTCACATTAAGTCTTTAAAACAGTTTGCTAATTAATGTTTTATTTACTGAGAATTGTTTCCAATTTTATTTTGACCAGGGTTTGTACTAATTCGAACCAAAACACTCATTGCATTTTTAGTACTTTTCAAACCCTGCACTTAAAACAACAATTATGTATCACCTAACTAAATAATTCTTTAAGAAAAGTTTCTTCCTACACCCCTCCATTATTTGAAATATCAAAATTATTCTTTCACATGTTAGAGTGTTTCCAGAATAGGAAATCTAGAAGACAAAAAACCATTTCGGAATACCCTTTTCCGAAACAGATTTTTTTGAATTCTAGATTGGTAAATCCAAAATTAATAAAATGTGTTTCAGAAAATATGTTCCAGAAATATCCCAAAAAAAACAATCCGAAAGATATTTTTAAAATGGGTAAAATAGTATTCTTAAAAAATGATGGGTGCAGGAAGAAATTTGTAGGATACAGGAAGAAACAACCTTCTCTAAGTCATCCAAGGGCTAAACCTCTAATTCTTAACCCAATATACTCATTTATAAAGTCCACACCCTTTAAATAAATAAATAAAACTGTTTATGCTGAGTTTACATTGTTTTCAAAACAAAACTTCTTATTCTACATAGCATAAAAGTTTCTGAAATCACTAGATGTCAGTGAGAGAATAACACTCCTAAGTTCATGGTTAAACAGTTTCCTCATCTAAGCTGATGAATTTCTTTATGATTCCCATCATTTCTCCACCAGGGAATCGCCCAAGACACCCTCTTGCAGCTGCCACTTCATTTAACTCATAAACTGAATCACCACTGTGAGGTTCACAACATTTGTCTCTTCTCTCCTTTGTGTCTAAATCATTAAGCAAGTCTTCACCAGACTTGACACTTGGAATGGGAAATGGGTCAAGAGAAGTTTTCTGAATAGTTGATTCCCCAATAGCACCAACAAAGTCTTTCAGCCGACATATGGTGAATGGAACTGATTCAAAGCTGTGATCACCATATTCTACTGGAGTAGAGTGATCTCCTGTGACACAAAGGGAAAACTGATATTCTCCAGATTTTTCTGCTTCCCAGAGAAGCCTTGCCAGCTGCCCCACTGCTGTATCCACAGCTTCTAATGCTTTGACCTTGAGGATGCTTGCCTTGTCGTGGCCCGCATCATCTATTGCCTACAATACCACATAAAGTCTCATCGCATAATCCAAAAAGCTAGAAGTAACTATAGCTCACAACAGTATAAGAACAAGGAGAAATGAAGGAGCAATAGCAAAAGATGGAAGATTTAACTCTGATATTGAATTGCTATGTGATGTAGTCTAAGAGTCTAGGAATGCGTAATATTTGTATTTCCACTTAAATTTTCCTGGATTCAACATCATCTTTCGATAGTTTTAGTCTTCATCTTTCAAAGAGGAGAGCATGCAGCAGTAGCAGCAGCACTAAACAGGAGGGATTTTGTTTGCAATATGCATCATATCCTTTACATTAAGCTAGAGATTCAATTACAATAAATACTACTTAATTTCTTTCTGCATTGCAGCAAAAAGATGGTACAAAACTCCCCATCTGTAAAGAGGGATTCTTGAACAGATAGGAGGAAAATTGCAGAAAAGTAAAAGCAGATAAGAAAAACAAAAAGTAGTAAATTTATGACCTTAATATGAAGAAATCCAAAGTCATAGCCATCAGAGCGACCTGCTTTAAACTCATCCTCCCCTGGTACAAACACTTTGGGGCAGGACTGCAAAGGCGCCGAGAGTGCCTTAGCAATTGCAGATGCTTTTGATGTTAGTAAAGTTCGATAGTCCCCAGTTGCTCCAGGAGCATCTAGAATATCAATTCCGAGTGATAAGCCGAGGCCAGCAATTATTTTCGTTGGAGCTACCATGCATGGCCGCAGACCATGTTTGTTTAAAAATGGTGTAACCTGTAATATTAAATTTAAACTTGTAAATGCATACAAATGGACACACATTAGCATTTATGACCTGGATCCAAGCTCATCGTTTTCTTTATCAACAAGAAATAATAAATAAATATGAATTACTTAAGGGGTGACCCAACCCTGTAATATATACGATGATCCAAGCTCATCGTATTATAGTTTCTGCTTATTGTCTCAGACAGGATATAATCAACAGACCAACTGTCATTTAACTTTTTGTCCAAGTAATAATGAAGACTGTTGCACATTCAAGGAATTGAATAGAGCACTAGAGTTAAAGAAAACCCACTTTAGTGGCCAAACTCAAAAAACATCATAATTGCCTCCTTCAGAAAGTCAACAATATTTAAAGACTGAAAAGGCAACATACTACAAAAATAAAAAATGAAGGAAACTCAAAACATACAAGTCAATATTGTTATTTATTTTATTTCTAATGATTCTTTAATGATTGCCACATATTTGATGGGCTTTCCTTTAAAGAAGCAGAATATTTAAATGGATTTAGAGGTATCACCGCTTTTTCTATGCATCAGTTTAATGATTGAAAGATAAATGAATCAACTATGAAATAAACTGAAAGAGCAGACCTCAATTCGAATGCCACAACCTCTTAAAAGGACTACATTTGCTATATTCTTCCCTTCTGCAACACGTTTAGCATTCACAGGATGAGAAACCAGAATTTTTGTTATTTCCTTGGATAATTCATTAACAACAGCAGCAGTATTCCTTGCTTCATGAGAATCATCTAAAGCTTCTGCTTTCAAAAGTAAGCGGTTGTCTTTTAATGGGTCCGTTCCTGATATATTTCCACTCAAATTTGGTCCTTTAACAACTACTCCACATCTATGTTCTGTTGCATACCTAATAAAGGAATAGCCAACATAAATAAAGAACTGTTAATTCTTTTGGTAGATAAGAATCATTAAGTTAACTATGCAAAATTCTTGAGTTCCCCAACCAGTAAACATTTGGTAGTCAATTTTACTTGAAATTTTAAATTTTGGAAGAAATCTTCAACCCAAATTAATTAGAGCGCAACAACTAACCCTTGAAAACTTAATATTACCCATGATAACTGGTAACCTACATTAACAATTAACCATTAAATGCTATAGCAACCTTAGGCATCTTCACCTGACTCTGACTTCATATTGAGGGAAAGATGGCAATTTCAATCCATCCAGGGCAGCACAAAGTACGGGGCCTTCTTCTTCAAAGTGCCTGTCAGCTCTCCTACTGGTGACTATTCCAGTTTTCTCATCAAGAGTAGCAAAGTTTGACTGCAGGAAAATGTTGTATGAGTGATTAACAAGAAATAATGCAAAACAAACTCACTTTTAGATAAGGTTAAGGATTAACAACTTCAACATAACATAGAAAGAAAGCACAATCTATGAAACAAATTTATCATTAATTTTAGAAACATGATCAGAATACTGATGCCAACCAACATTGTATGGTAAAGCATTTTGATAAAGCTGCAAAACTTCAGACTATTAAGGTCTCTCCTACATTAACTTTGAAAAGACATGAAGTACCACCTTGTACCAAAAAATAGATTTTGAAGTAGAATGACAATACGAAAAGTTAGGCTTCCTAGCTTTCGAAAGAATTTAGAGGACTGCACGCACCATTATATTCCAAAAGAAACCATGATTAACTTAGAAAAAAGTGAAATAGGGTTCTTAACCAACCTTAAAAGCAATATCACCAGGTGACATGGCCAATCCTGCCCCCATGGATTCAAACGCTCCTCGACCGCGATAATAAACCCTAGGATCATAACCTAACAAGGACAGATGAGCAGTGTCACTTCCACAAGCTAAGCCAGCCTCAACAGGGTCCATTAGTCCATTAACTCCAGCAGATGCTATGGCATCCAAGTTCGGTAGTTTTGCGGACTGAAGAGGAGTCTTGAATCCAAGCCTTGGCAGTGACACATCAGCCAACCCATCAATCAGCACAAATGCCACTCTTTTCTTCGGCACCTGTGGACTGCTCATTCTGCTCCTTTTTTCCTTGCTTCCCTTAGGTTATAAATAAGTAGGGTTAAACAGCAAAAAACAAATCACTCCAATGATGTCTTCACTGCCAATGCCAAATCCCTGCGACAATAGTAAGTACCATATACACAAACATTTAATTTTTCAGCAATTTGGCTTCAGAACTCAACCAATAACATTCAACCATGAGTCTTTTCTTTCTCTCAAAAGGGGAAGAACAAACTTTGAGATCTGCTATAGAAAAACAGGAATAAAACCCAAGACAAAAAGAAAAAAGGAAAAACCCAGCAACAAAATTGAAACTTTATTTCAGTTTTGTGCTCAATGTTCAAATTGGAAACTTGGACGCATTCCCTATTCGTTTCAAACATTAATAAGTACAACTGCATCAATATCACACTTATGAACTTGTCGTGGTGGACATGCAAAGAAATGAAATTGAATCACTGAATTTTTATTAACTCAAATTAATCTTAATTTATAAAGAACATCTTTTACAAATATTCAAAAATTCGTCCCAACATTATAATAACAAAATAAGTGGTTCAAGTGTCAACAGTTTCCATAACAAATTTAACTAATTAGAATATGAGTATTAGAAGTATATAAGGAAATATTTTTTTACCTTCTAATAATCAATGGTTATAATATAATGACTAAAATATCATTTTACTGTTTATGTTTTTAGTAATTTCTATGTTTAAAATTTTTGTTTTGATTTTTTAAAAATTAAAAGAGAGTCAATTTTATGTTCATCCAATCCACCTAGAATGAGTCCTGATCCAGTAGCATTAAATGCATTCCCAACAAATTAGGTTGTGAGCTCGTTGGAGGTTGAAGATGCAGTTGAGGTGCCCCCGGTGGCATCCCAACATTATTATACATTCTTACTGCTACATAATACCCAACAACGTGAACTTATAATTACTTCACTAACAAATACAAACACAAACAAAGTAAAGAAAACGGGGATTAGTAATACCCGTTTGAAAAGAAAAAAAAAAGGATTTAAATCAGTAGCACGTTAAACAATCATGAACAATGAGATGAACACAAGAGGAAGGAGAAAATATTCGTTATATATATATATGATAGCGTAGGGTTGAAGAAGCCCAGATAAAGAGAAGAAGAAAAGGTAGCGAGATATTGGAGGTGGCACAAATCAGGGGCAACCCAACAGCAAATAGGCATAACAGAGTGGAAATTTGTAAGCTTTGGAGCAAACAAAGGCGCAGAGAGAAAGAGAGTGATCTACGATTGAAATGCGAAAAAGAATAATAAGGAAGGGAAGGAGAAGGAACCTGAATACAAAGAGAAAAGTGGGCAGAATCAACAGGAGAAACGCTTTTGGGAGATGAATTGAAGAAAGAAGACGGAGACGAAGATCTGACAGTGAAAGCCTAAACCTTAAGCAACTGAACCGAATCAATCAAATTCAAAGTTTTTCTTCCCTTTCTGATTACGCACCGTTTTGATGCCTCCTTCTGAATCTTCTTACCCAAGATACTAGTAGTTCTATCTACTGTTATTTTTTTATTTATTTTGAATAATAATAATAATGTATAACAACTGAATTATAGAAAATTGGTTTAATAGAAAACAAATAATGATTTTAATGAAGATGATAGCAACATTAATTGCATTCTTTTAGTAATTTCCATGTCACAGCCTTAAAAACGAGAGGTAATAATAGAAAATTGTGAAAACTATATTATATTTATAATTAATTGTATATAATTGACTATTGTTAATCTGTTTTTGTTTAAATAAAAAATAATTGTTTTAACACAACAAAAGATAAATGTTTTTTTTTTATGTTTTTTGTTTACTTCCTACCAAACATACTAGGTTAAATTATGTGGTCTTTAATTCACGCTAGTATGTAACGAGTAAGTTAATTTCAGTATGTAAAAAAATAAGATATTCCAGATTTTCGGATAAATGATTATTTTCCTAGATATAATATTTTATTGAAATTTAAATTAAATAAATCTTATCATCGTTTTTTCATCAAATTGTAATACATGAATGCTATTTTAAGTTAAAACATTCACTTGTTATTATTTTATTAATAAATTTTTAAATGAAACTATTTTAATTTTATTCTTTTCGTATCGACTATATAAATTTTTAAGAATTTTATTACACAATTTTTAAAATTATGATATTTAAATAAATTGTTCCATTTAGTAAAGATAAAATTGTTAATATAGAACACAACCAGTCATAAAAATGTATTAAAAATAGTTTTTAATTTCTTTTGGATAAAATCAAAAAGGAATTTTTTGGGTGTGTCGTTATAAACATAAAAAAGAAAATATAAAGCTTGAATATCTTTTTCTGCACTTTCATTCTCCATTGATGCAGAGTAGCAACCTTATTCGTCCAACCAAGCAGGTAATGAATCAAAACCACCTTAACCAACCATACTTCACTATTACTGTCTCTACCCACTTGTTCCTTGCTGATGAATTTCTTAAAAATCTCTACTTTTTAATGTTTTTCTTCTTATTCTGTAGTTTCATGAGCTGCAAGAGCCCAAAAGATAAACCCCAATTTTTTCATCTGCTGAATTCCTTAAACTTCCAGGGTTATCTTCATTCTTGTCTGTGCATCATTAACTTAGATTATGTTAGATAGTTAGAATAGGAAACAATTGTTTGTGCTGCCTAACACTCTCAATCACTGGGCTCTTTTTTCATCCTCAATTGAGCCAATGAACTATCCGCACCTAACTAGACTTGGACTTGGTATTTTTTCCTTTATGTAACCCTTTATGAATTATAATTGGATTTGGACTATTTCATTCTCAGTATAGGTCTTCATTTTCTAGCTGAAGAATGTGAGAGGTGTAATGATTCACAATTAGGCATATTCTGGGATACATCCTGAGTGTGATTAGTCCAGCAAAATTGTTACTTCCAAGTTATAACAGGCAAACATTTCTTTTTCATTTCACCATGATTTACAGGCACTGGTGTTTTTAGATAAAAAGATTTCTAGTCATACTATCAGTTTCAGTATTGCCTGGAAAATGAAAACTGCTTGACAGATGCCTTATTATGAATTTATTCTGCTGCTTGGAGGTGTAACTGTGTTAGATGTTATTGGAGATCTCATAATAACTAGGGATATGGTCAAAATGGTGAGTAATTGTGTATAAGTAAGGGAAGGGAAACCTTCTCTTCAAGAGCTAGCTTATGGGATTGAGTTAGGTTCAAACTCAAATTTTATGATAGTATGAAAGTCTATCTTAGTGATTATTGTTAGGCTTATTGGGTCACTTGTTATTTGGCCATCATAAGTCCATTTACACATGTCTGGTCTTGTAAAGTTTATGCTCGAGATGCTTAATCTTTGATGTGAAGGGAGATAGTAAAAATAATGTATATAAGTGAGGGATAACCCTCATCTCAAGAGCTAGTTTTTTGGATTGAGTTAGATTGAAACTCGAATTCCAAGGAGATGTCATTTTGGCTACAAATTTTTTATTGATTTTCCTTCCGTGCTTATTAACTTTTTACTATTTTTGGAAACTGATGGTGCGAAGTGCTGCATTAAAAGTCCAGGTTCATGGTTTTCTTGATTCAGGACTAGTGTTTACACTTAGGGAATTGCATCTGTATTTACTCTTAATTGCAGCTAACTCTGAAACGTGTGTGTGTGAAATCTGCCGAGTGCTTTCTTACTGAAGCAATTCATCAAATCTCTAGTCTTTAACTGTTATGTTCAAAAATTTAATAAGATCCTCTACCACGATCCATGCAACTTTTTTAATATTCAATTTGCTCTTCTGAAAAGTATTATTCATTTCAAAATGTGAAGTACTTTCATTTTTCAATGAACCGTTTGAGTAATATAATTACTGACATTGTACTTGCTAATTTTCTGTCATAAGGAATGAGTCAATTGCAAGAATCTTCTTCACTTAAACGCAAACGACAAGACTTGGCTTTGGTGTCAGGATCTATGACAGATGGTGAACGTGTACTGTATAATCTCATACATAGCAAGAAAGACATGGGAATCTGGACAGGAGACATGAAAAGAGAAACGAATCTACCTGACAGCATAGTAAAAAAATCCTTAAAGTTGCTTCAATCCAAGAATCTGATAAAGGAGGTTGTTAACATTCAAAACAAAGGTAGAAAACACTACATGGCAACAGAGTTTGAACCTTCCAAGGAAATCACTGGTGGGGATTGGTATACTCAAGGAAGTCTTGATACTGATTTCATAAACCTTGTAAAGGAGGTGTGCTTGAAGTGCATTTTCAGGCAGAAAGTTGCCACACACGATGGAGTTTTGGAGTGGAGCAGAAAGAGTGGTGTCTTCACGGTTGAAGTCTCAGCACAGCAAATAGATGAGATTTTGCGAGCTTTGGTTTTGGATGATGAGATTGAAGAAGTGAAGAGCACTGGATTAGGGGATTTTTCATCTGTTCCTGTTGGCAGAATTTGTTACAGATGCAAAAGTAAAGGTGGCAACAGAGGGGAACAGAAACCTGGTGCCATGGCTTCCATTCCATGTGGAGTTTGTCCACGAATAAATTTCTGTACCCCAGATGGCATTATCTCCCCAAGAACTTGTGTCTATTATCAGAAATGGTTGGATTTCTAAAGGATTCAAACAACAATTCATAGGTTAGATATGACCCTCCAAGCTTTCACTCTCATCTTGCAGCTGTTGTATTTGTATTGTAAACTTGTATCAAAGCTCCTGCATCAAAATTAAAGCCTTCAGTGAGGGTTAAAAAGTTCTGCATATAAGGAGTGTATTGGTTTTCCTACAATTTTCTGAACCCATGAAAAACAAAACAGAGAATGAAAATTTGATCATTAGACCTGTTTGTACCAATTTGTAAGCATGTTATAGTTCCCCCAAGCAAAGGGTGTGTTTTGTTTTGGCCACTATAATTTTGATTCATCTTTCTCTCTGTTTTTATTTGTTAATAGTTGTTACAGAAGAAAATACATGCTGTTTGTTGGTTCAAGTAATAAGGAGTTCTTTTTTTTCTTGTAAGCCTAATATCAAGTTCAAACTTTGGGAGGATGTGTCTGAAATAGTTGCTGAGAATTAGATTATTACGATCGACAATAATCCTTGTCAATTTTCTTTAGGTAGTTTTGTTGAAAAGTATTAATTATGTTTAGATGCAATAAAAAATCTTTTTTCACCTGAGAAGAAAGTATACATTAAACTAAAAGAAAAAAAAAGGTTAAAAAATAATCATAAATTATAAAATAAAAGGTTTAGATTAAAAAACTTATTTAAGAATTTAGTAAAACTTTATGCAGTAATGAAATCTTTAAAGAAATCATTAAACAAACAAAAATCTACAAGATTTCAATTATAACATCTTAAAATCTCTTTTTCTATTTTAATTAAGCAGTCATGCCAGATTGAGATGATTTTATTTTGATGTTTATATATAGTGCACCCATTCATATATATTAATGTGTTCATGATAAATCAGAACAACAATGATTGTTACTAAAAAAAATACATACAAACAATAATTGGAGGAAAAAGAAATAGCACAATATACATAACATAACCCTTGGTTGGTGTATTATATCTTCATGCATAAACCTATAACTTCCATTGAACGGCAACAAAAAACTTTCACATTTTAACTAGAGAGAGTGAAGAAAATAAAGTGAAAACAATAAGATTTTGTTATGCACTTCTATAAAAAAAATTCCCACATGCACCCAAATTTTGATTTGAGACAGTTTAATCCTTAATATTTGTACCAAGTTTCTTCAGCTAATTGAATGTTTTCTATTTGCTTGATTAAATTGCATTTTATCAGGAGAAGGTACGTTTAAACTTTGTCCTTGAAGTTCATGCACCTTTGCACATTCAACAGTTATATGCTTTCTATTTTTAGCACCATGGATCCATTCCAATTAGCCTAAGTTTTAGGTTCCTGACTAATTATGGTTTAACTGTCAATTTCAGAAGCAAATGAAGTGCCTGGTCTTGAGCCAAATGTTTCTCACCTAAATGGTGCATGTCAATACATGTGTTAGTTTGAGCCACTATATATACATGCACCCCACCATTGTAAGTTACATCTCATATTAAGAAGTATTTGCTAAATTACCTTCTGCTTTTTCAAGACCAAAACTCAACACAAGCAAACTGAAAAATGGATCAATCTCAGAACTTGAGCCATCAAGCTGGTCAAGCCGTGGGACAAGCTAAGGTGAGTTTTGCACTTATACCATGTGTTCAATATATTCATATCCTTAAATTTTTGCAGTACTTTCTCAATATAGTGGCATGACAACTGGGAATAATGTTATTGATGATTCAGGAGAAGGCAGGTAACATGATGGACAGTGCAAGCAATGCTGCTCAATCTGCCAAAGAATCCTGCCAAGAGGTGAGAACATTTGTTTGAACAATTCAGTTTTGTTGTCTGTTTATAATAAAGTATAATCAGAACCACTCTTGAAAAGCAGGATTGAGGTAATTTTATGTTGGTGCAGTCAAATTTATTTTACAAACAGTTTGGTTTTTTATAGAAATAACTGAAGTTTAAGAAAAAAGTTTTCCATGATGTTGGATTCTTTAGAACAAGCTCAAAATTATGGAGGATTTTGATGAAACTGTTATGGTGTTGTAGACTGGCCAACAAATGCAGGCAAAGGCACAAGGAGCTGCTGATGCTGCAAAAAACGCAGTTGGGGCTAACAAATGAATCTAATGAAGATCTCTCCAAGTGGCTATTTATGTCTTTCAAAATGTGGTTTTTTGGCTTTATGTATTTATTTTCTTTTGCTATCTTTTGCTTTTAGCATTTTTTTTCACTTTTTAGAGGGATGAATAAGATTGTTTGTGTATTAGCCACTTGAATGAAGGCCTTTTTGTTTAGAATATTATTTTATGGTTTATAGACAACCATTTTTCAATAAAAAAAATGCAGGTTAATGCTGTTTCTGTCCCATTTTTTTCTTCTAAATTCTGTTCTGTCTAATTCTATTCCAGTGCTATTAAGATGAGATAGCAGATTTTATCCCAAATACATATAAGAAAATCAAAGAGTTGGTATTGAGATAAAGTCAAATAACATAAATAAATTTAAACCTCATCTCCATACCAATTTTGTATTTCATTTCCTAACATGATATTTTTTAATCATTGAAAATAGATATTAAAATAGACCAATAAATTACTTAAAAAGCCCATATTATAAGTCAAGTTAGAAAAACAAATTAAACAATGTAATTCTTTATGGGAAAATAGTTTTTAAAAATAAAAGTACTTTATATATGTGTAAAAATGACATTTATTCATTATACAAATTCTAAAACTTCTCAAAAATGAAAATGCATTATATTTTAGGTCATTTCCCACGGATTTATTTTGTGAAAAACATTATAGTCTTTCCCAAGATGTTTCCCACGGATTTGGCCAAATAAATTCTCACTTTGCCAAAAACAAATCCATGGTAAACATATATATTTTTAAAATAAATCAAATAAAACTTGCTAAATTAAGAGAGAATATCTTCAAATACATAACACCATTGAAACATTTGACAGTAACATATTAATAAAACTAAATTATCAAATCACTATTTTTTTCAATACGTCACCGCAAAAATTTATAATTATAGGTATGTAAGATCTACAGAGTAGACTTGACAATTTAATCTTCTTTTTTAGTGTACTTTCTTCTCTTGCTTTTTTTTTTTTTTTAAATCTCGATAAAAAATATATTTATGAAAGGTTTTTCGACAATCAAGTAAATGCTCAGTCTTTGAGTGTAATTAATATATTAACTAGAACGTACCTTATTTGAGTGTAGTATAACATGCTTATTCATAAAATTTATAATGGACTCTATTATTGATGGACCGTATTTAATATGTATCATAATTTAAATAAAATTAACTTTGGTTGGTCAGACGATCTCTGTTAGCAAGTGATGGTGATCCCAATCGATATATATATATATATAAATAAGTATGTATTGTTTAATATTAATATTGTTGTGGTTTTTGGTTGCATGTAAATGCAAATAATAAGTATGCATTATTTCTGGTATCTACTTCTCCTTGAGTTATAAGAAGGGTTCGATGAACCAAATTAATATCAATTGCTGGAGTGAAAAATGAAAATTACAAAACAATTCACCATAAAACATTGACATGTATATTAATCACCAAATTTACAATAATACCAAACTCAGCATAACATAACCGATTTTACGCAGGAATAAAAGAACATGAAACTATATGTGAAACCAAAATAAAAAATGAAAAAATAAGTAAGTTTTATGAGTATTTTTCATTTCACTTTATTTTTCTTTTTAACCAAATACTCTTGGGAGTACGCAGTGAATTAATATTTCAGTTTTTGTCATGAATAAAGACCTTTTAATTTTACAACTCATTTATTTTTAAAATTATAATGTTCTCTAAAAAATATATAAGATCCTTTCAAATTCTATAAATTTTTAAAGACTTTCAAGAATTTTTACTATATAAAATGTTAAAATTTTCAACCAACGATATTATAATTTTTTTTCAAATAAAAACAGATTAACAATTATCAATTATATATAATTAATTATTAATATAATATAATTTTCACAATTTTTTATTATTACCTCTCGTTTTTAAGCTGTGACATGAAAATTACTAAAGGAATGCAATCAATGTTGTTATTATCTTCATTAAAATCATTATTTGTTTTCTATTAAACCAATTTTCTATAATTCATTTGTTATATATTATTATTATTATTATTATTACTCCGAATAAGAAAAGACGGTAGAATACTAGTAGCTTGGGTAAGAAGATTGGAGAAGAGATCAAAACGGTGCGTATTAAAAAAGGAAAGAAAAACTTTGAATTTGATTGATTCGGTTCAGTTGCTTAAGGCTTTCACTGTCAGATCTTCGTCTCTGTCTTCTTTCTTCAATTCATCTCCCAAACGCGTTTCTCTGGTTGACTCTGCCCCCTCTCTCTTTCTATTCAGGTTTCTTCTTCTTTCCCCTTATGATTTTTCATTATTCTTCTTTTTCGCATTTCAATCGTGGATCACTCTCTTTCTCTCTGCGCCTTTGTTTGCTCTAAAGCTTACAAATTTCCACTCTGTTATACCTCTTTGCTATTGGGTTGTCCCTGGTTTGTGCCACCTCCAATATCTCACTACTTTTTCTTCTTCTCTTTATCTGGGCTTCTTCAACCTACGCTATCATAAATATAAAACGATTTTTTTCTCCTTCCTCTTGTGTTCATCTCATTGTTCATGATTGTTTAACGTGCTACTGGTTTAAATCCATTATTTTCAAACGGGTATTACTAATCCCCATTTCTCTACCTTGTTTGTGTTTGTCCATGTTAGGGAAGTAACTAGAAGTTCATGTTGTTCTTTCTTAAACCCCCGTGGAGCACTGCGTTAATAAAATAAATGAAATTGTTGTGTTATGTTTATTCATGTTTCAAACATCGCTCTTTATTTGTTTGATGCTAGCTAGGGTGGGACAGGGTTTGCGGTATCAACAAATTGGGAACTTGGATAGGTTGGGAGAGTGAGGTTTTGGTTACCCCATGATTTAGCAGACTGTTGTCTTTACATCTGAACTGGAATGGATCTTGGCATTGGCTTGGCTTGTTATTTTTTAGTTGGATGTTTTCTTCATGTCATGAGACGTTACTCTTTTGTACTTATTTGATTTAGTGCATCAAGTGGTTATATATCTGGTACTTTTTGGTGGCTCTGGTTGTGTGGCCTATGTAACCACAATTGCAGCTGGAGAGTCTAAAATATTGTTGCAGCTGTAGACTATTTTTAAAATCTCCATAGAATCTAGAAAAAATATATTTCTGAGTTCTGATTGTATGCTTTTTTATGTAGCAGCAAGAATGTATAACAATGTTGGGATGCCGCCGGGGGCACCTCAACTGCATCCTCAACCTCCAACGAGCTCACAACCTAATTTGTTTGGGAATGCATTTAATTCTGCTGGATCAGGACTCATTCGAGGTGGATTGGGTGCATATGGAGAAAAAATATTAGGGTCAAGTTCTGAGTACGTCCAAAGCAATGTATGCATCGTTCTATCATTTTTTTTATTGAATCATTTAATTTGACATTCTAATTCGCGGTTGGCAAAATTATATCTGATTTTGTTTCTCTGTCATTTCAGCTTTTTGTATGTTTAGTTTCTTTCTTGTTTTGCATTGTCTTCCTTGCATCTAAATTGTGTGTGGAAAACTGCGTTTTCTTAGAAAACTTAGAATACCTCTTCAATACAGTGTTTCTAAGCTGTTTGGTATATCATGTGAACAATGCTTATCTGCTTATGATCAGAAACAATTGTACCATACAACTTTGCATCTTAATATTTGCATTCCCTTTTAATTTTTTAATTTCAAATGTTCTGCATTATTGCAATTCAATTTTGAATCTATTTCATGTATGGCATATGCTCTCAATGCAATAATGTTTACATTTCAATCAAGTCAGGTTCCTTTGATTTTGGAGAAAAACCCATGCAGCTGAAAGATAATTTTGAATTTCCTTAGTTAGCACGTTAACTTAATTATAGATATTATATGTAGTTGTGAATTCAAAGTTTTTTTTAATATATTTATTTGTTTATCTACAGATAAGTCGGTATTTCTCTGATCCCCAGTACTACTTTCAAGTGAATGATCACTATGTTAAGAACAAATTAAAGGTTGTTTTGTTCCCATTCCTGCACCGGGTAAGCAGCAATAGTGTCATCCTTTTTCACATTTATCTAGTTGAATTTTCATTTCATTATCTTATTCTATCTTCTTGCTTGCCCTTATCTTTTTTTTTTTCTTGTGTTCAGGGTCATTGGACTAGAATTACTGAACCGGTGGGAGGTAGGCTCTCTTATAAACCACCAATTTATGACATAAATGCTCCTGACTTGTACATTCCATTAATGGCATTTGGTACCTATGTTGTTCTTGCTGGCATCTCACTTGGTTTACGTGGAAAGTAAGTATAATATCTCCTTAATCTTAATTGCTGAAGTGATCAAATGTATTTTCCCTCAAACTCAAATTTAGCTACCTGGCCCCTGCGTGAGCTTATTTTTGCCTGTATATACTATCTCACTGTTCTTTAAAAGGGGTTTTTGCTTTTTGGTGGTGACGCCAAGGGAAATACAAATGGTTATTTACCTTGTCCAATAAAAAAATTATACTGTATATTATCAGAGTTGAACATTGACACCTCCCTTTTTGTCTGCGGGTGTAATAATGAGTCTTTTTCCTTAAAGAAATTCAAATCCAAAAATTATCTTTATTCTTGTGTTCCAAACTAAAACATAAAATTTGATTACAACTCGGACAAGTAATTATCTTCTATGGTATGAAGATTACTAATTTAATTTTCTTGATTGTTATTTTAATAATTACATAGACGGATATTGAAAACTTTCACTGAGAATTTAGTTTGGTTTGTAGTGCTGCGTTTGTTCCATCTCCACATGCTTTCTAGTTTGTCATGGTTTTTCAAACATGCTTTTTTCTTTGTGGGCAGGTTTAGTCCTGAAGCTTTGAACTGGCTATTTATCAAGGGATTGGTTGGTTGGTTTATGCAAACAGGGCTGCTTAAAGTTACTTTACTTTCATTGGGCACTGGAGAAGCACCTCTATTGGACATTATAGCATATGCTGGGTACACTTTCACTGGCTTGTGTTTGGCTGTTTGTGGAAGAATGGTGTGGAGTTACTCCTACTACTTTCTGATGCTGTCAACCTGCTTGTGTATGGCAGTGTTCTTGGTTAAAACAATGAAGAGAGTCCTTTTTGCTGAAGTAAGGAGTTATGATTCAAGCAAACACCACTATCTCTTGCTCTTGATTGCTTTGGCTCAGTTCCCATTATTCATATGGCTTGGAAACATTACTGTCAATTGGGTAATATAGTGATATCATTTACAATGTACTTAGGAGTTAAGAAAGAAGTACTTGGTGATTGTTTTGGCTGTTAACTTTGGAGAATAGTAATACAAAGTCTTTTCTCTCTTTATTGGATATCAAAGATGCATAATCATGGCATTCCCCTTCTTCAGATGTATTATATGATTTCTAGTACCTTTGTTTTTTACAGTAAATTACTTTTAAAAATTTATTTAAAATATATTAATAAATAACTAAATTTATTCTATTGCTTTGATTGAAACAACTACAAACTTTCTTTCTTCACATTTTTCACTTACTTTCATTCGATTCAAACAATCTTTCTTTAATTTATAATCATATTTATTATTAAATAAAAAATAAAGTGAAATGAAGATTACCCTTTTTAAAAGTTTTTTTATAAATCTTTTCGTTAGTGTATATTTTAGTTGAATAATATGACAAATTGTGATTTTTTTTGTAATTATTTATAAATAACAATAAAAGATGGTGCATTATGATTTGGAAGGAAAATAATAAGAGAAAAAAAATATATTAGTTCTTTTTCAGATTTTATAAGTTATTATAATAGTATAATAATAAATAATAAGGTGATATAATGTCTGTCTCTTAAAATGCTGATGAGATAATTGTGATAGTTTGTTAAGAATCATATATTTTCAAGTAAGAAGCTGATTATATATGTCATAAAAACAATATTTTATAATTACTTTTTATACTAATTATATTTGGTGTGTATTCCAGTTAGATAACATAGTAAATTAGAGTACAAAATTTTTATTATTTATAAATAATTGGTAAAGTTTAAATTATGTGATATTAAAATGTTCCTAGAACCAAACCTGATTGTCTTAAAAAGTTGTTTTTGTAAATAAATGATGGTCTGTGAAATCAAATTTTATATTAAATTAAATTATTGACAAGTTAGAATCGATTACAACTACATTATTTTTTAGTGAATCATTGTGATATTTGTTTCTACAAAATAAAATATTACATAAACTTCTTAATATAAGAAAATAATTATTTTAAATTAATATTTATTAGATTTTACTTATTTATTATTATATATTTTAAATTAGTTTTTTAAAGCCTAATTTAGAATTAAAACATCTTGATAACTAATTTAAATATCAATTTAAGAATTATTTTATAAATTTTTATTAATAATAAAAAATCTACTCTAAATATAAATATTTTTATTAATAATAAAAAACCACTCTAAATATAAGTAAAAAATACTATGAACTTCATTTATCCAACTAATCATTTAGAGTTTTAATTTTTTCCATTATTTAATTATACATTATTTATTATTAAATTGCATCATTAGATTCTAAAATATACCGTTGACCATATATTATTTATTACTGTTTTTGTTAGCAAGACAATAATCTTAACAGAAGAGTGTAATTAATATCATTATTTATTTTTAAAAGTTAACAAAATCAATTTTAAAATCTACTTCGTCCCAATAAATTTATTAAATAGACAATAATTTAAATATAAAAATATCAATTAAATAATTTATAAATGTAAAAGCTTCTGTAAAACATTTGTAATTCTAATTATAGTGTATACCTTCAATAAAAAAATAAGAGATAGTGAGGTTAAGGCGTTTTTATATTAATATAAATTCATGCATGTTCTATTAATTTTTTATTTAATTTGAAATATATATTATTTACTTTTATTCTTTCATATTTCTATTATTTAGTTTAATTATGGTTTTTATTTATATATATTTATTGCATTTAATTTATACCCAGTTACTTATTATGTTTATTAATTTATAATTATATTATTTACTTTACAGTTACACATTAGTTCTGATTTTATTTATATTTATATAATTTAAATTATTTCCAATCAATATTGTTTTTTTTAATTTTTTAATTATGTTATTTAATTTTTTATCTATGACATTAATTTTTTTTTATTAAATTTATATGATTTAATTTATTTATATACTATGATCCTCTTTATTAAAACCATAATTAAATTATTTAATTTATCTTATCATTATGTTATTTATTGTATTATTCAATTATCTCCATTTACGTCCTATTAATTTGTATTTTTGTTATTTTGCTTATTTGAGATGTACTTACTCATATATCATTATTTATTTAAAGTTCTTTTTTTTTATCAGCATTTATTAAAGGTCTTAATTTAATTTTTATTTTATTTTGTATTATTTAAACATCATTTTTTATCATTTGAAGAAAAAAAAAGTAATTTTTTTTATTTAATGAACTTGAATAAAAAAAAGTTAATTATATATTCTATTATTAATTTTATATTTTTTTTATTTGTTTGAATGATGTTATAGAATATTAATTAAGACAAATATCACATATTTTATGTAGTTATCATAATTTGGTACACTTGGTACACTAAAGAATGAAATGAAGAGATCATAATAGAGGATAAAAAAGTATTTACCACGTAGGTAAATATTTTGATAATGCATAATAACATTTTGAACTAAAATATTGATACATTAAACTTGAGATTATCTAAATCTTGTTGAACATCATTAAGGTTAGGTGAATATTTTGATAGTTCATAATAACATTTTGAATTAAAATATTCATTTGAGATTATCTAACACTTGTTCAACATCATTAAGATTAGGTAATAATTATATATATCTTTTATGGGTTGATAAATGATCAATATTTTTAAGAAAAATAATTATGTTTTTTTAAATATTTTTAATAAGAAATACTTAACTATTTAATCACTTTTTGATATAACTTTTTTGATATTCATCAAATATTTGATAAATTGAGATTCAGTTTTATGATTATAGGTTAAATTCTAAGTCTCAATTATCTATATTCTATAATTATCTATATTCTATGTTAATTTTACTAAGATTAATATTTAAGACTTACCAAAGTTTTCATGCATAAAGAAATAATAGTAAGAGTTGGTTGAATTTTTGTGGAAATTCTTCACTAAAATATTGTCAGACTCCTGGAAAACTTGTTTTAATCCTCTTAAAATATATTAAATATATAGATAACCCTCCATCCAACACCATGTGTTATTTTCTGCCAATAACTATATAAAAAAAAAAAAGTGCGATTAGTTAATGGAAAAGATTTTGTTGACATCTAAAATGTAAAATACATACAAATCATTATAATAATATAATAATATTTTAAATTAAAAAATAAATTAAATATAATTAAAATATTAATTTATTTGTTTGTTAAGTGTATGTTTATTATTTTATATAGTTTCAATATATCACCACTTTTAATTAATAGGTAAAGTTTAAATTTAAGTAGTAAATTGATAAGAAAAAGAAAAGAAAAGTTTCTTTAACATTATCCAACATATATTTAACAAACATTTATAATAATATAATAATATTTCGAATTAAAAAGTAAAACAAAAACTAAATAAAATATTAATTTATCAAAGTATGAAATGTATGTTTTCAATATTTACATTTTCATTGTTGAGAAATGATATTTGACAACCATAAAATTATATAATTTTTTTATGTGATGAATTTATAAATATATATAATAAAGATTAAATTTATAATTAAATAATATAAAAAATATTAAAATAATAATATTAAAAGTTATAATACGTATAAAAAATATGGATTGTGAACAATATATATTTTAATTTTAGGAAAAATTGGTGAGAAATGAAGAGATGAGAACAGATGGCAGAGTACGTGTTGAGTGATGAGAAAGAAGAGATAATGAAGATTGGTATAAGGTGGATCTGTGTCAGCACCGAATGTGTCTGAAATATTTGAGGCTTTCGTTTCGTTCCTACAGTTACGGTCACTTCAAAAGACTAAGAAAAACACAAACACAAACGTGTGTGGTTTTACGAAAAAGAGGTACTATGAAGGGAGAAAGAGAAAGAGCACGTTGCATGGTGAGAGTCCTATAAAAAGGAAGAGAAAGAAGAGGAAGAGCAGAAGTAACATTTAGCATCTCACAGGGCTTAGGAGTCCCAAAGAAAGAGAGAGAGAGAGGAACCAAACACAGGGAGGAACAACCCAACACCAACACCAGCCCCAACAAACACCGTCTAACGTTGTTTGTTACATGGCCACCCGTGTTATTCCACCAAGAATCCTAAGGAACCTCCGCTACAACACTGCCACAAAACCCCTCAAATCCGTTCAACCTCCTCTCTCCCCGTCTCTCTCTCCTTCTCCTTGTCTCCCACCCCCGACCTCCACCGTCCTCCGCCCAGCCGCCACCCCTGACCTTAACTTCCACGACGTTGAAAAGCTCTTTTCCCACGTCCGCACCACCTCGCTCCTCCGCTCCGCCGCCGTCCTCCACGCTACCGCCGTCGAGCCCTTAGTCGACTTCGGCTCCTGGCTTCTGCGATCCAACCTCGTGAACGTCCCCGGCCTCCGTGAACTCATTTTCGCCACCGTCCGCGCCACCTTCTACGACCACTTCTGCGCCGGAGAAGACGCCCCCACCGCCGCCTCCAAGATCCAAGAACTCAACCACGCTGGCCTCCGCGGCATGCTCGTTTACGGGGTCGAGGACGCCCTCGACAATGACGCCTGTGACCGCAACTTCAGAGGGTTTCTCCGCACCATCGACGTCAGCCGATCTCTTCCCCCTTCTTCGGTAACCCCTTCTTCGTTTTTCTCATCCTTCGCCTCTACTTTTATTCATTGAAAATGTTTTTCACTAGACCAAAAATTATATGAATCAGCATCAATGCATACCCATGATCTTGATCTATCTTTATACAGAAGCCCCTGCAATGTATGTAATGTTCTACCATTTCTGATGCATTCAACACATAACATGGTCTTTAGCTTTTATTTCTGTCATGTGTCACGTTAAGATCATAAAATGTTTTGGTTACTGATTGTATAAACAGGACACCGTTTTCATTACACCAATTTCATGCAATAGATTGTTTGACAGGTTGCATAAAATCTATAAGAGCAATGTTTTTTCTTCTGTTGTTGTTTGTTTGTTTGTTTGTTCTTGGGTTTTTGCATGTAACAGATGGGCAAGAATGGTGTGATCTGGAAGTGACTGACAAATGTACTAAATGGCATTGTTGAAATGAGAAATGGAAACGGTTGCTTGATTGGGGTCCTATCTTTGCTCTGGAGCTAGCTAGCCTTGATGTGGTGACGTACATGGAATAGGAGTGAAATCTAGTAGCACTACGTACTGTTAGATATGATGTTATTGGAGAGGGAGAAAAGATTGGTGATTTCACTGGTGTCACAGTTGCGCGGTGCTTGAAATGGGGTAGAGCGGAGTGTTGGTTTTTCTCCAACAACAGCGTTGATCGACTTGACTACTAAGCTACTGTCTAGAACCATCGGATTTCCTTGTCAATTTCCTTTTGGTACCACCGAACAAGTAGACCACGCAAATCATGTGGCTGCTTGTGCTTTTTCCTTTCTTTTCACGTGGAATGTGGTGTGTTTTAGATGTTGAGTGGGGATGATGATGATTCTAATGAATTTGTTTGATGTGACAGGTGAGCTTTGTGATCGTGAAGATCACTGCAATATGTCCAATGAGTCTTTTGGAAAGAATGAGTGACCTGCTTAGATGGCAGCACAAGGATCCTTCTTTCAGTTTGCCATGGAAGCAAGATTGCTTCCCCATTTTCTCTGAGTCAAGCCCTTTGTACCACACAAGGACTAGACCCGAGCCTCTCACCCCAGAGGAAGAGAGGGACCTCGAACTTGCAATGCAGAGATTCCTCGAGCTCTGCCAAAAGTGTGCACAATCCAACATTCCTTTATTGGTTGATGCTGAACACACTTCTGTTCAACCTGCCATTGACTACTTCACCTACTCCTCCGCCATCGTGAACAACAAAGATGATAACGCCATTGTATATGGCACCATTCAGACCTACCTGAAGGATGCCAAAGAGAGGCTGCTGCTGACAGCAACGGCTGCAGAGAAGATGGGAATCCCAATGGGGTTCAAATTAGTGAGGGGTGCTTATATGTCAAGCGAAACAAAATTGGCTGAGTCTTTGGGGTATCAATCCCCAATTCACGACACCATCGATGACACACACGAGTGCTTCAATGCCTGCTCATCTTACATGCTCGAGAAGGTTGCTAATGGCCCGGGTGGAGTTGTTCTTGCAACTCACAATGTTGAGTCAGGTACAATACATCATCAGTTATCATTCATTGAGTTTAAAGTATATATGTCTTTTTGAAGAAAATTGTTATAAAAAATAATAAATGTGTAGGGAAACTGGCTGCTGCGAAAGCTCATGAGCTTGGGATTGGAAAGGTGAACCACAAGCTTGAATTTGCGCAGCTGCATGGCATGTCTGAGGCTCTTTCCTTTGGTCTAAGCAATGCAGGGTTTCAAGTGAGTAAGTATATGCCATTTGGACCTGTGGAAACTGTTATGCCATATCTCCTCAGAAGAGCTGAAGAGAATAGAGGATTGTTGGCTGCTTCAGGCTTTGATAGGCAACTGATGAGGTGAGCAGAAACTAAAATAAGAGTACTTTATTTTAACCACTCTCCATTGTGGCATATACACAAATATTTGGTTGGTGTGTTTCTTCTGATCTGGCATTCATGTTTTGCTTTATCTGCAGGAAGGAGCTGGGAAGGAGACTAAAATCTGCTGTCTTTTAATTTCAATTTGATGGGACGAATACTTGGGATGTTATAATGTATTGCTTTTAGACAATAGGATTTGTTACATTTGTGTACAAATTACAGAATCCTGTTATCCTTTTTGAAATGTTACTTCAAATCAATGAAAAGTACATTTAACTTTGATTTTGTATTTTAACTATATTCCACTACTGTGCCAAGACCGAAGTTATTTTTCTTAAAGAAAACACTAATAATTCAACAACTTGACAACAAAACCATAAACACATCAGTAATATGAAATTCACCAAATGGCAGCTATAAGAGCCAAGTATTTAAAGATTTAAATTGATATGAACATCAAGTAAACAAAAAGTTACTCCACCAGCAATGATTCCAACACCAAGACAAGTTGCATATTCAATTTGTGTGCTGTTCTTGTCACTTTCAAATCAAATTGGTCCATTTCATTTGGGAAAAAAATGAAGGGGAGATAATAATTTGTTTCATTTGCTAGGAAGAGTCCAAAGGTGCTTTCTCAAACCATAATAATTACAACTTGTTCACTATCATAATCTGATAGGTAGCTATAGACAACCATTTAACCAATCAATTGGGCAAGTGTCAAAATCAAATTCAAGGAAAATGACACAAGCTCAAAAGTAACCAATGATAAATTTAAAATTGAATTATAAATTAAAGATTTCATGGCCGCTATTATGAGTTGGAATCCATGGATGGGTTTAGGGTTTAAGATTAAAAAAATGATGAGTTTAGAGTTTAGAAATAAACAAAAAAACCAATGTTTAAAATTTGAGTTTGCTATTTTTTTTTCTTCCGTGATGGAACTTCAAGATCCTAATTAATTTTGCTGTTTTTTTTTCTTACTATATTTTCTTTATTTGTTAAAAAATGATTATTCTAGACATATTTGAACATTTTGATAGTTTTAATATAATAAATATTGTTTGAATAGTGTTATTAAGAATTACTATTGAATTAAAACATGACTTGTGCAAAAAAATTAAAATAGTAATATAATATTAAGTAAAAATATATATTTTTATTGATGCATGTGTATGAATGAAGTTTTACTCAAATAAAAAAAATGAAATCTTTACTCTCTGCTTAAAAGAGTTAAAACCAAGTTTAGAACTCAATTTTTGTGGACTATTTTTTCAATTGAAATCCTGAAGTTGTATTTATTTTTTAATTGGTCTATCGATATTCGTTAAGGAAAATTAATGATGAAAACTTAATTTAAAAAAACAAAGGAAAATTAATGATTAAAACTTAATTTAAAAAAACAAATACATATTTGAAAACTCAATTTAAAGTGTTATTTAGAGACTAAATTAATATTTTAAAAATAGTTTATAAATCTAAGTAATTTTCAAATTCTTGTAGGACATTTTCAGAAAATTTCTTAAATATTTTATAAAATCTCTAGAATTTGAAGACTATTAGTTAAACTTAAAAATATATATAATGTACATACATAAGAGTGTATAAAAAAAAACCGGGTCAATATATATTTTTTTAAAGATTTTTTCTTTAAAAAAATCTTATATTTAAACTGTTTAGTTTGAGGCAATTTCTTACTGCAACTTCATAGTTTCTTCCTGCACCTCCACAGGTTCACATAGCACTTGAAAACGAATCCCAACGAGCAAAAAAGAAAACCAAAACGAAGAAAACCATAAAACCCTAATTTTTCCAGCAAATGAAGAAGAATGAATCGGTTCACAGCACTTGAAAACGAAACCCGTCGAGCAAAAAAGAAAATCAAAACGAAGAAAACCATAGAAACCATAAAACCCTATTTTTTTTTCCAGCAAAAGAAGATGAATCGGTTCACATAGCACTTGAAAACGAAACCAACCAAGCAAAAAAGAAAATCAAAACGAAGAAAACCATAGAAACCATAAAATCCTAATTTTTACAACAAATGCAGAAGAAGAAGATGAAAACACACATAGAAGTTGAAAATGAAAAAGAAAACCAAGGCGAAGCGAAGAAGATGAAACGAAAGAACAAAACAGAAAAAAAGAAAGAAAAAAAGAGAAAACATTGCGGAGAAGAGCCATGGAGTTTCCACAGCCATAGAAGCCCTAATGCAGAAGAAGATGAATAGATTGGGCCGAACTCTGGCCCAACCCACCAGAATGAAAATGCATCAAATGATACCACGTGTCCAAGCATGAATACATGACACGTGTCCAAATTTCCACTTTAAGTAAATACGATTTTAGGTTTTTATAGATATAGATAGATTTATTTTAATAAAATTAACTATTTATAATAATTTAAATTATTTTATTATTATTAGTTAAATTTGGACAAAATTTAGGTGTTGGGTGACAAGTCAGCAAAAATAAGTAGTTATTTGAATTTTAAAGCATAGTTACCTAAAACATAAAATAGTGAGAATTTGTCTACGAGTTAAAAAGAAATAGTTAATCTGTCCCTTATTAATATTAACTAAAATTAAAATTTATTAAAATTATAAGAGAATTTCATAAATCTATAATAACTTAAATATTAACAATAAATTAAAATAATAATTATTATAAATTTATAATATAATAATATTATATCAATATTTAAAAAATGAGAGGAGTATAGTCTTCTCTTTACATTAGTTTCTTTACTTGTTCCACTCCTCAAACAATTTTTTTTTTTATATTTGACCATTTAGATTACACATTAAATTAAAATAAAATTCATTAAAAAATTATAATTTTTAATAAATTGAAATCAATAACAAAATGTTAAAAATAGTAGTATTGAAGTATATGAAGAGAAGGTCTAGAATAGAAGAATGATCATGACTATAACTTACACATTTATTTCTCTACAATCTCATTTTTCTTTGTAACACCCCTCCATAAGTTCTAAAAGATACTTTATTTTGAATTATATAATTTAATTTTTTTTTCTAACATTAGTAATCCAAAAGTAAATTATGGTGGTGTAACAAGAAATATATAGAGTATTAAAAGAAATAGACGAACTTAGACATACAATAAAATGAACGGCCCAAAAGGGACTAGGCCCACTTGAATAATAGAACCTTGGACCTAGGCCCACTTAAATAATAGAACCTAAACAATGAACACGTGCTTTTGCTTTTCCTAATTAAATGTTAAAAGGGGAATAAAGGAAATGTATATCACACAACAAACTAAGTGCTCTATAATTAAATATTTCTTTTATGCAAGGCATATTCCTTCTATATATTTTTATTACTGTAACAACTTTCTAAATAAGATTTCTCTTATTATAGAAGGTGAATCCCAAAAACTTAATTTTATCTGTTTTCTAAATGGTACCCAAAAAGAATATAATAAAAATATTAAAGTAGATGTTTAGATGGAATAAGTTGACTTAGACAATCATATCCACTGTTGATTAGATAGACAAGAAGAAATGACTTGAGAAAGAAGGGATGGTGAAAAATATATAGAGAAATGATATGAAGAGAATGGAATATTAAGTGATGTGGGACATGTAAATGCAGACTGTGGCAGGGATAAAGGATTCAATCGAATTTAGAAGTGAGAAAGAAGAGGCAAAGGCGATTCGATGTGGGGCAAATGGCAGTGAAATTTGAACGGAGGGGAGGTAGCAGAGGCAGAATAAAACATCCAATTCCCGCACAAGAATATGAATATAAAAAACCAAAACAACTTTTCTTCATTCTTTTTATGTGACTTGCGTTTCGAACATCCTTACGCACACGTACCCCGCCCCTCCTCTTTTCAAATCGCATCTTTCCTCTCTTTTTCTTCTTTCCATTTAACTCCCTATCATCTAATTAATATTCCTTACCCTATTTTTCTAAAACATATGTATAGAAATTATTGAAGAGGTCAAAAATAAATACCATAGTGACCTTTTTCTTTTTGAATAACAATGTTTTACTATTATTGTTTTTTTTCTTTCTTTATTTCATTTTAAACCTAAAACATTTAAAGTATATTCAATAATTGCAAGGTACAAAGGGTAAAAATTCAATTAAGTCAAAAGGCCAGCAAGTGAACACTATAATTAGGTGATCTACTTAAGAGGTAGGTAGAGTGATTTTTATCTGATAACTAAACAAATTGTTTCTGACTTTATCACTAAAGTTCCTTGCAGGTACACACCCACCCAAGAATAATCACGAGCCTAAAAATCGAGAGTTGAAACTGACCAAACACACAAGTGAGAGTCCATATCTAGCAACTAAGAACCAGTCCAAGCCTAAACCATTAGATTCAGTAGCTGAAGGCCCAGTAGCGAGTGCCTGTGAGACCAAAGAGAGAAGAAGAAGATCCCAAGCCCAAACCAGTGGATTTAGTAGCCAAAAACCTAGTATAGCAGCGAAAGTCTGAGAGACCGAGAAAAAGAAGAAAAATTGTTTCTAAGATTCTCTATGAACATTTTAGTATCCACCTGAAGTCGAGAAGCAAGTTATTTAAAGAATAATAATTCTTTCTAAGGCCCGATATATATATATATATATATATATATAATAACTTATTATATATTTTTAATGCAATTATTTTAATTGAAATATTATCATTTAGCATACCTTAAGTATAATATAATTTATATATTATTATAATCTTCATTTGTATTGAATGTAAAATACTGGGTGAATTATATCTTTAAAAGGAAAGAATAAAATTACATATTATAATGTGAATTTACTAAAATTTAAGATTAATAAGGCCTCTAAAAAGCAATGTATATATTCTATAATTAATGAACGATAGAATTAAACGCAGTATTACTTGTTTAGCACGTAAGCTGAGATTCTTTGCCAAAATTGACGGAGGAGGATAAGGAAATAGAGAAATAGAAAATTGAGAGGGCATTATCGTAGTTTCCTATTCCCCTCGGCTCCTATATAAGTTTCATCTCTTCTCTCCGTAACAACCCAAGGATTTTCAGCATCTCAAGAACCAAAACCCTCTCTCTCTCTCTCCAAATTAACCTCAGCATAATCGTTTCCCTTCCTTGAAATTGTTCTGAGATTATTTCAATCGGATTAATTTAGATTCGAAGTTCAATTTCGGGAGGGGGATATAAGACAACTTCACTCGCGTATATATAAATGTAAGCACCAAGTTTTTGTATTTTTTTTTTTAAGATTCTTGTTTATGTGTCGAGGTATACACCTGAATATGGTTCCATTTTTATATGAAGTAGTGAATTGAAAGAGAGAATTCGCAATTAGATTTCTGTTCTTGGTGTTGTGTTATTGTTTCCAAACTTTTTCCGGTTTGAAATTTCAGGTAAACCTTTTGTTTTAATCTGAATGTGTGTTTTTGCTCATGTTCTTCAATTATGTTATGGGGACTGGGACGAACATTTTTGGGTTTCTGGTTTTTAACAGTGTTAATGATTTTTTATTTATTTATATTCTCTCCAGCTTTATAACCTTTCCAGAATGATCACTGTTCTTGTGTTTTTTAAATTTGTTTTTGAATAAAAAAGATTAATGATCTAAACGAATATCTCAGATCATTGTTCTTGTGTTTTTTTACACACAGTCTAGGCATGATAACATACCTCATTTTTCCCTTGTATGAACTGATTATTGAATTTGTATCATCATTTGTATTTATTTGTTCAAGATATTGAGAGGTTTCGCCACCTACATGGTGAATTTGTTCAAGATTGCAATTTTCCCTTCGTCGTTTATATAATCATGTTCTTCTCACACAAAAAAAATCTAGGATTCATGTTTGTATAGCGATTGCTAACATTCTGTCATTGATTTTGCTTTCTTCTTTTTGCAGAAAGGTCTGAATGATCTGATGGAGTCAAAAGGTGGCAAGAAGTCGTCTAGTAGTAAATCCTTTTCGTACGAAACTCCTCTCGGTTACATCATTGAAGACGTTCGCCCACACGGTGGAATCAAGAAATTCAGATCCGCTGCTTACTCCAACGTAAGTTTTTATGTTTTGATGATTAAATTAAGACATTTAGTATCCAAAATTGTGTGTTGACACTGGAACTTGTCTATTGCAGTGCATCCGCAAGCCATCCTGAGATTCCCCTGGTTGTGTGACATAGCCCCCGTCTTCATTTTGTCTCCTCTTTTTCTTTTTCTCTCCCTTGTGTTTTTGTTCTCTTCCTACACAGCAAAACTTTCGTTCATTTCTAGTCAAGATGGCAGGCTCAGCCATTGGTTTTGAAGGTTATGAAAAAAGACTTGAGATATCATTTTCTGAAGATGGTGTGCTTGCTGGAGGATTGGGTCTGCGAGCATTGTCCAGGGACCAATTGGATGAGATTCTGAACCCAGCGGAGTGTACTATTGTTTCGTCGCTTTCAAACGATTATGTTGACTCATATGTTCTGTCGGAGTCAAGCTTGTTTGTCTATCCTTACAAAATTATCATTAAAACTTGTGGGACTACCAAATTGCTTCTGTCCATCCCCGTCATTCTCAAGTTAGCTGATGCTATTGACATTTCTGTGAAATCTGTGAGGTACACCCGCGGAAGCTTCATTTTTCCTGGTGCACAGACTTTTCCTCATCGTAGCTTTTCGGAAGAGGTCTCTGTTCTCGATAGCTATTTCGGGAACCTTGGTAATGGCAGCAAAGCTTACGCAATGGGCGACCCTTCAAAGTCACAGTTATGGCACATCTACTCTGCAAGTGCACAGGCAAAAGAATCACTAGACTCGGTCTATGGCCTTGAGATGTGTATGACTGGTTTAGACAAGGATTGTGCTTCTGTATTTTTCAAAGAAAATACATCTTCAGCAGCTTCGATGACTGAGAATTCTGGAATTAGATACATCCTTCCACAGTCTGATATATGTGACTTTGAATTTGACCCTTGTGGATATTCAATGAATGGTATAGAAGGGAATGCAATATCCACTATCCATGTCACTCCAGAAGATGGTTTCAGTTATGCTAGTTTCGAAGCTGTTGGCTATGAGTATGATGACAAGAGTTTATGCGAACTTGTGGATAGGGTTTTAGCATGCTTCCGTCCAGCAGAGTTTTCTGTTGCTCTGCACATTGACATGCATGGTGAAATGCTTGACAAATTTCCCTTGGACATCAAAGGTTACTGCTGTGGAGAGAGGAGCTTTGAAGAGCTTGGAGTGGGTGGTGCAGTTGTGTACCAAACATTTGTCCAAGGCGATGGTAGTGCGTCTCCCAGGTCTATTCTGAGATGCTGCTGGAGTGAGGATGAAAACGAAGATGAAGCAAGGGAGATATAATTATTTTTGGTTTTTATGTTTATCTTTACTGTGTGTTTTCATCTAAATAAACTTGGGGGTTATGATGTGAAAGTGAAGCAATAATCGTGCTGTGCTGCTTCACTTTCTACTTTGTTTTCTTTCTGTGATTTTCTCTTTACAACAGCCAACTCATATGATGCTGTTGCAGCTGTTTATTATTGAAATATAATAAATAAATAAATATATTTTTATTGTAACTATAGTTATTGTACTTATTAGTAAGACGTACTCAATTCTGTTAAATAATATGTTTTTATTTGGATTTGCGATTTTAATTCATACCATTTCCTGATAAATAATAACGCTAAAAAAAACAAAGTTTGAAAGAACTTGGAGTATTTTATTAAGGTCATATTAATCTCCTATAAAATGCTAAAATATATTTTTTTAGTGATATAATCGTAAAAAGAAATGAAAAAAAATTGAAAATATATTGTTTGATTATGCTATGATGTAAAATTAAAAATTATTTTAAATTCAGTAAATTAATATTTTAATAATACTAAATTAATATTTTAATAATACTAAATTAAGGTTGAATTAAAAGTAGATATATATTTCTAGTTAATATGGTGCAACGTACTAAGATTTAATATTAAAAATGTTTTAAGTAATAAATTTTAAAATGTTAAAATAAACTAGATTTAAGTAATAATATTAGTAAAAGACAATGAAATGTTTCATTGAAAGAAAAACCAGCTAATAGAAAAATTACTCCGATATATATATATATATATATATATATATATTTATTTTTTAATTTTTTTTTTAAAAGAGTATTTAAATTTATATTTTATGATGAATGAGTAAAAATAAAAAATGAATTTGAAACTAGTTCAATTATCTTCCCCTTCTACCCTGTATTTCCATAGGCCAATTCTTTGGTGCCATTATATTTTAAGGGATACAGGATTTTTTTTTTCTCATCTCTTAATTTTTTTTTTAAATATATAAAATTAAAATTTATTTAAAACCATGTGTGCCGACGACAACATTCCTTTTTTAGTTAAAACATTATAGAAAGTACGAATATCCATGTAAAAGAAATTTGAAATTTATATACGTCTACATATTCTATATGAATTGAAATTAAAGACCATTTATATATATATATATATATATATATTATTTATTTATTTATTTATTTTTTTTACTCATCCAATTTATTAAAACATTTTTTAAAAATAAAATCATAAAAAAAAAGAGAGTAAAACGACAATACATTAAAGATGCAGATATCAAAAGTTTGACATGGTTTGATTTGGTCTTAGAATATGTTGGTTGTTGGTTAACAAGTGTTGAATCTTTAATTTTATTCCTCTTATGACATGACATGTGTCAAAGAAACCATGGAAATTAAGAAAAATTCAATCTGAAATAGATCCCAAGAAATAGGGTAAAACACGTGTTAGGCAATGTAGTGTTTTGAGAAAATGTATAAATCTGAACAGAGTTTGCAAAGTTATCTGCATCTCAAACTCAACAATTCTTCATTTCTTTACTTCATTCACTCACAGTTTACAAAAGAAGATATGGATTCCCAGAATGCGAGTTACAATGCTGGAGTGACCAAGGGCCAAACTCAGGTTTTCTTTCCTCTCAGTCTCCACAAATTTCTGCATAACATCTTTTCAAGTTTTACAATTTATAAGAAAAATATCTATTTTATTGCATGTCCAAGTTTTCTGAACTGTATATCAGGACTAGTTAATAAGATGTTGTATAATTCATATGGCATAAATTTTTTGATGTTGTTTTTGTGCTTCCAAATTGTACGTGGTTACAAGGAAAAGTGCAGCAACATGATGGACAGGGCTTCCAATACTGTTCAGTCAGCACAAGACTCCATGCAAGAGGTATTATAAAATTTGATTTTTAAATTGTTAATGGAAGTTAAAGATAGAATATCTCCTATTAAACTCTTTTATGTTTTAATTTTTTCAGTATTTTTTTGGTATCTATGTGAGGGTAGGATATTTGTAAAGATACTTCAACCTTAAGTCAATCAAATTGTTTATTTAATTTACAAGTTTATGATTAAAATAATCATTACTTTTTATCTCTTATTTATACTTTTCTATTTTTCTATTGGACTGCTTTTATTCCTTAATAACTTTTTATTCTTTAATTAGATTTAATCAATTTAATTTGCAAATTAACATGGAACTCAGTATGGTCAAAAGGTCGTGTTGCCTCACAAGGTAATGGATGTTTCGGGTTCTTGATTTCTACCACCGCTAATAAAGAATAGAATTAAAAACATTTTATAATATATAAAAAACATAAAAATCTTATTTTATAAAATTGAATCAAAATTATATTTTTTTATATAGATGGAGAATAAAATAAAACAAATTTTCAGTAAAATGTATTTTATAGTGATTGAACATATGAACAGTTATGGATTTTATTTGATCTTTTGCAGAGTGGTCAACAGATGAAAGCTAGGGCAGAAGGAGCTGTTGATGCCGTGAAGAATGCAGTGAAAAAGTAAGGAGCAGTGGCTGATTTTGGTGGATTTGGTTTTCCTTGACATTGCTACTTCAATTCTAGATTTATACATTTCAAGTATTTCATTTCATACCAAATGTAATGAGGACAAAGTTTCAAATTCCAATTACATAAATTATCATATTAGTCCCTGCTTATGAGTTATATGAATCTTCTACAAGAAGAAAAGAGACAATTTTCATTTGGTTTTGTTTTGCATGGTCTTGAAGAAGGTAAACATAGAAATAGTTAAAAAAGTATTAGTGATTATGAAAACTAAAAATTTGAAAAAAAGGAACACTATCAACTCCATAAGTAATTTGAAAACTATAGCTTCTAAACAAAGATAAACAAATCATTACAGAAAAATTATACTATAAAATTTATATAAGACAAAATACTTCCATTTTAAATTTATTCTATCAATATAATAATATATTAATAATTTATATTAAAATATAAAAGATATAATTAAAATAATAATATATTAAATCTTAAAGTGGAAGTAATTTTTCCATCAATGCGCTCATCATTAAAATGGTGACCAGAATTTAAGTTAAAATTGGATGTTATAGCATAAAATTAGCAAGCAAATAAATATTTAAAATATTTTTTTTTGCTTATAGAGAACACTAAAAGAAGTAAAAATCAGTTAATATTTCTATTATAGGAGTTTAATCTTATAATCTTCTACTAGAGAAACATTTTTCTTTCAACAAAAGAAAAAATTAACTCATAAATTAAAGTGAAAAAGTCTTCTAATACTAACAAAACAAAAATCATGAACAAATTTTGAAAATATTCATTTTAAAATACTACTTTACTCTCTTTTTATTGCTAGAAGATACAAATAAGAACAAAAACATCATTAGTTATTGGACTGAAAAAGGTTTAAATAGTTTTTTTAATCATTTAAAAAGTTTCTTTAAAATTGACCGAATTATTGTTATATAATTTATATTTTTTAAATATATATAATTACAAAAAAATTAATTTTTAGAAATCAAAATAATTAGTTGCAATAATAACTAAATTAAAAATCATTTTAGAAACTAAAAAAAAAATTAGTTTCTAAATTTGGTCTCTAAAACCTTAGTAAGATATCAATTATTAGAAACTATTTAACAATAATAAAAATTAATTTAGAAACTAAATTTTGTTTTAGTTTCTAAAATGGTCTCTAATTTAGTTACTATTGCAACTAATTATTTTGGTTTCTAAAAATTGATTTTTATCTCATGATTTTCTTATATATATATATATATATTTTGTTACAATTCAAAAAGTTTTATTTTATTTATAAGAATATATTTATCATGTTAATGTGACATTAAAAGTGACGTATTAATCTTTCATATATCTTTATTCGTAGACATTAAACAAGATAAATCCTATAAAAAAAATACTAAATATATATGAAAAATAAATACAGAATTTCCTTTTAACCACGAATTAATTTGCTTCCGTTTTTACCAAGAATTAAATCATGCTAAATAATGTATGAGAACAAGGTTCGACACATAAAAAAGGGAGAAAATATAAGAAATATAAGAAATTGGAAAAACAAGACAAACACTTAAGTGTGTCAAGTGTGTTTTACTGGGTGTTAAAAAAAATATTTTCCAACACTTAATTAGTTTACACTGTTTTTTCATCTTCGGATCTCAGATCAATTTATACAACGGAAAAAAAATATTTCACACCCTTTATTAAATAAAAAACCTGATAATTTATTTTAATAATATAAAAAAAATATATTAATAATATTTAATTTAAAAAACAAAAAAATGATTAAAATACATTGATGTATTTATTCGTCTTTTTTTTTTATTATGGGTTATGAAAGTAGCAATACTCTTGTAGAAATTGAAAACAAACATATTTAAGTATTCTGCTAATCAATAATTTTTAAATTTTTCATTTTTAAGATATAGAATTAAGTGCTAGTATTTTTTTAGTAATCATACTTTTATTTTTCGGATCATTAGATTTATTTTCAGAAAAAAAATTAAATCTATAATTTTATAAGATCTAAATACTTTTTTTTTATATCTAAACACTTATTAATACTTGATTGTGCCACATGTTTTTAAGATATATTACGTGATTTAAAATATGATATTCATTATTACATATATTTAACAGTAATTAATCAATCCCATCTACTTTATAAAACTGTTAAACTGTGAGATAAGAAAATCATTAAATAAAAATTAATTTTAAAGATGAAAAATAATTAGTCACTATTAGCTAAATTAGATATTATTTTAGAAATTAAAAAAAATATTAGTATCTAAATTAGTTTCTATAGTTAATAAAATTTATAAACTAGTTTCTAGCAACCAACACAAGAATCTAAAATAATTAGTAGTTAAAATCTTAGTAGTTAATAAGATATCAATTTAAAAACTAATTTATAAATTTTATTAATAATAGAAACTACTTTAGATACCAATAATTTTTTTAGTTTCTAAAATAATATCTAATTTAGTTAATACAGTGATTAATTATTTTTTTTCTCTAAAATTAGTCTCTATTTAATGATTTTCTTATAATGTATATTTCCATCTGGTATGTAATATAGTTTTATAAAATAACTTTTGCTTATTTTAATTCAAGACTCACTTCATTTCACTTATCTTAATTAACTACGTATGCATGGATTCCAAAAATGCATGCAATATCACACTTTGAATCATTCTCCTGTTATGAGAATTTGTCCATGCATCAATTCAGCAACCACCTTCTGAAAATGGCACTGAATAATTCTCCACAACTCCTGAAAAATAGCACAACCCAAGAATCCTTCTAACATAAGCAAATGTTAGGAATAATCCACGTGGCATTAGACAAACCTCGTGAATAACGCAATTCTCAACCAAACTTGCATATAAATATGAAGAGTGTAGGAACTAATCTTCATCTCAAACTATAATCATTCTTCATCTTCATTCATTACATTCAATTCATTCGTTAAAGTTCATTACAGTTCAAAAGATGGATCCTCAGAAGATGAACTACCAGGCTGGAGAGGTTGAGGCCCAACAAGCTCAAGGTCAAGCTCAAGCCCAAGGCCAAGCTCAGGTTTTCTTACTCCTCATGTAAATTTAGTCTTTTGGACTGTTTCTTAATGCACCTCCATATCTTCTTTTCCCACCCCATATTTCGAATTACATAATCCAGAAGTTAATCTCAGTTTTGGAAATAGCTTACAGATTATGTAATCCATAATATATTTTTAAAAAATGGTATTCTGGATTATATAATTCGGAAGTCTGGATTTGAGAGTAGCTTCCAGATTATGTAATCCAAACACACATTTAAAATAAGGTTTATATGGATTACATAATCCGGAAGTTAATCTCATATTAGAAAAGACTTCTGGATTGTGTAATACAGAAACTAATCATGCATCTGAAAAAAGATTTTCAGATTTTGTGATCCAGAAAACGAATTACAAATTTAGGAAAACTACTTTCAGATTACGTAGTCTAAAATATTGTATAAGGACATTTTTAGAAATATTAAAATTTATGGAGTGCAGGAATAAACAATAAACAGTTGTCTTTTTGGATGTGCTCTAATTTTGTATTATGTAATTTAAAAACCATATTTTTTGAATGTACAATGGGAAAAGGCTAACAACTTGATGGACATGGCTGGCAATGCTGCTCAATCTGCTAAGGAAACCATGCAAGAGGTTCCAATTTTGAACTCATAAAATTGAATGCTTTGTTATAAACTACTCAATACATTAATGTACATGTTTTTCTTAATTGTATATGCAGGCTGGTCAGCAGATGATGGCATCAGCACAAGGAGCAGCTGAAGCTGTGAAGAATGCAACTGGAATGAACAAAAATTGAATTAATTAAGAGGGATATGCACGGATCCTGATCATCCAGTTTCACTTAGATTTTGTTTTTCCTTTTTCTGTATTGCTTGTTTCTTCTTGCTGTGAGAGAGCATTGTTTAAGAAATGCTGTAGTTTGGTTTTTGTTTTCAGTGTACTCCTTTTTATGAGACCTCTATAATGTAGCTCTCATTTCATTATTCAATAAATTTTTTAGCATAATTTAATACTTCTAAATTTCCCTCATGATTAATGAGAAATTACACATATGGTTATTCCAATAGTTGATTATATAGCAAAAATCAATGTTAGCACAACTTGTCAGAACTTGCAGAGTCAGAATTTAGCATTAGTGGTTTCGATAACCGATAACGAGTGACTTGATAAGTCTAAAATGACTCTGATATCATATTAAGAAATAAACTTTAAACCTAACTCAACCTCATAAAACGACTTATAAGATGAGATTTGCATCCACTTATATATTATGAAATGTCTTAATATTTAGTCGATGTGATAAAAGTAAAATTTGATGAGAGGCTAATTCAGTTCATTTGCATTTTCTCCTTAAAAATGACTATTAGATTAATTGGTAATTATGTTCTCTTCTTGCTTATGTTGGTACATGTAACACATTCTACTATCAGCAGATGTGTATCCTCCATCTACACGAAGATTGTGTGCTGTTATGAAGCCAGACTCATCACTAGCCAAAAACAGAGCAGCATGTGCCACATCTTCAATGGTTGCACCTCTCCCCTTAAGTAAACTTGCCCTTGTCCCAATATATTCATTCAAACATTCAGGGGTAATATCAACATTAGCAAACCTTTTAAAGGCACTGATAAGCATCTGAGAGGGAATCCCATGTGGGGAGATGCAGTTAACACGAATCAAATGCTCTCCCAGTTCACAAGCAGCACTTCTCACCAATCCATCTATTGCTGCTTTTGTCATGGTATAGCCATGCAAGGCCAAACCACCCATGACTGCTGCAACACTAGAAGTGCATATGATGGATCCTCCTCTTTGGCCTTTGATCATTGCCCTTGCAGCATGTTTGATTCCATGCACTGTTCCATGAAGGTTGATGGAAAATAAATGCCTCACTTGCTCCATGTCAATGGTTGTGATGCTTCTTCCCTCAGGGCCTCCAATTCCAGCATTGCTCAGCATGATGTCCAGATGGCCCTTCCATGACACTGCAAGGTTAATGGCTGATTCAACATCATCTTCCTTTGAGACATCACAGTGTATGTAGCGTCCCCCTATGGACTCTGCCACATTGGCTCCTAGATCATCAAGCACATCAGCAATCACCACATGTGCTCCATTTTCTGCAAACAGTTTAGCTGCAGTTGCACCAATTCCTCTTGCACCACCAGTTACTACTGCCACCTTATCAGCTAGCCTTAACAACAAATTAAAAACATGGTTAAATTACAAACATATTAAGTGGACCGAATGACACGATAACAGATAGTCTGATAAGTTTAACAAATAGTTATTAGGATAAAGTCGAAAATGACTCTGATAGCATATTAAGAAATGAATATCTGATATCATATTAAGAAGTTGACTTTATGCCTAATTCAACCTCGTAAAACTGGTTTGCACCTGTTTATATACTATGAAATACTTTTATCGCTAGTCTCTAACATAACAAATCTTATATTTAGTTTAACATTATTATCGATTTTCTGAAAAAAATGTACGATGTACAAGATAACAGTGTGCTAACCTTTTTGCAGATGGTTTGGGAGTTTCTATGTTCTGAGTCATGTGTGGTTCCATTTCATTGATGTATTGTTTTGTGGATCTTTGTATGATCAACACTTAAATATTGATCAGTTTGTGTGTAGAAATGCTTTGGTCCTGGCGTAAACATGCTTTTGCTACCTTATAACCACTACTCAACTCACTTTTTCATATTCGTAATTTATTCTCTTCATGTATTCCATGTTTATGGTTCAGCTAATTTCATTCAGATCTCATGTTTCCAAGAAGAAAAGAAAAAGTTATCAAGTTAAAGATCAAAGGAACGCAAAAATGGTTATTTTAATCCTTAAAAGATGTTTTATTTACTATCAGCTGAATCAGTGTTATAAAAATCTCTTCTATAAATCAAAGAATTTAAAAGAGAATTTTGAAAAATATAATTGCTTCATTAATTGGAAATTAATTAAAACAAAGCAAAAGAGAAAAAAAGAAAAAAACAAGTGCCTGGTCAGAAAAATAGACATAGATAATAGGATAAATTTCCTGGTATACAAGATATGGGGTGCAAGTGGAAAACATGGGTGCAGAAATCAATCCAACAGTGCCTTCAAATTAGTAAGCCCAAATTATATTGACCAAAAAAAAAAACGTTGCATCTCCTAAAACCCTAGTTACTGTTACTCTCTCTTTTTCCATGTTTGTTTCACAAACGCAAAATCTGGATCCATTTCGTCTCAAATCACAATCTCACGATTCGTGTGTTTGCAGAAATGAGATACCAATGGCGTCTTCTTCACCACCTTCTCCGTTCTCGCCCCTGCATTCCCAATCACTCTCAGGTACTTCCCTCCTCCTCTTCAATTTCCCGTCGTTTCACCGTAAATTCCTCCTTCCCGTTAAACCCTAGTTTCCGTCGTTTTTCTTCCGAACCTGTTCTCGATCACTCCGATAATGACCACGTCCTCGTCGCCGACGTTTTCTCCAAACCTACGGATTCCGACGACGTGAAAAACCTCGTCGAATCGAATCGCATTTCGATTACTCACGACGCTGTCCTCGCGGTTCTGGTGAAGCTCGATTCCGACGTTGATGCGGCGCGGAGGTTCTTGCAATGGGTTTCGGAGAACTACCCCGAGAAGTTGAGCTCCAAGTGCTACAACTCGATGCTGCGCGTTTTGGGGACCAATGGTTTGGTTCACGAGTTTTGGGAGTTGGTCGATTTAATGAAGAAAAAAGGGTATGGGGTTTCCAAAGGTGTGAAGGAGAGAGCGCTGGAGTGTTTTCAGAAGGGTGGAATGAATGGTGACGTGGCGAAGTTGAAGGGTTTGTTTGATAACTGGAATGAGAAGAACTGTGCTATAGTGTGTAGGATTGTGAGGAACAATGTGTGGAGTGATGATGTTGAGAGGCAGATTAAGGACCTGAATGTTGGGTTCTCCGGAGATATGGTTAAGATTGTTTTGGAGGGATTGGCATCGGAGCCGGCTAAGGCGCTGATATTTTTCCGGTGGTTGGAGGAGTGTGGGATGTTTAAGCATAATGGGGGAACTTACAATGCAATGGCGAGGGTGTTGGGGAGGGAGGACTCAATTGATAGGTTTTGGAAGCTTGTTGGTGACTTGAGGAGTGCTGGGTTTGAGATGGAGGTTGAGACCTTTGCTAAGGTTTTGGGGAGGTTCTGTAAGAAGAGAATGGTAAAGGATGCTGTAGAGCTTTATGAGCTTGCTATGGCTGGCGCGAATAAGCCTTCGGTTGAGTGCTGTGTCTTTCTGTTGAGGAAGGTTGCTGCTGGGAAAGAGCTGGATATGGATTTGTTTTCGAGGGTTCTAAAGGTTTTTACCGGAAGTGGGAATGCGTTGACTGATTCTATGGCTGATGCTGTGCTGAAGTCTTTGACCAGCGTTGGTAGGACTGGAAAGTGGAACAAGGTTTTGAAAGAAATGGAAGATTGTGGGTTTGTTGCTGGTGGTAATTTACGGAGTAAAATTGCCTTTAGACTTAGTGCTGCCGGTAACATAGAACAAGCTCACGAGTTCGTGGATAGAGTTGAAGCATCTGGGTGTAATGCGAATCGCAAGACATGGGAATCTTTGATTGAGGGGCATTGTGTTGCCGGAAACATTGATAAAGCTTTTGATTCTTTTAAAGAGATGGTTGATAAAGAGGGGATCACTTCAGCAGGCTATACTTTTGATGTGTTAATGAATTCACTTTGCCAAATGAACAGGGCAATAGATGCATGTAAGATTCTTTGCCGACTAGTGAATGAAAAACAGCTAAAACCCTGGCATTCTACTTACAAGCTGTTGGTAACCAAGTTATTGGATCAGGGAGGATTTGCAGATGCTTTGCCTATTTTGGGACTAATGAGAAACCATGGATTTCCACCTTTTACTGATCCATTTATTGAACACCTGTCGAAGAGTGGAAGCTATGATGATGCGGTACTGTTTCTCAGGGCAATGACTTCAAAGAGGTTTCCGTCTACATCTGTGTTTCTTCGTATGCTTGAAGCCTTCTTCAAGCACGGAAGACATGAAGAAGCACATAATTTCCTTTCTAAATGTCCACGGTTCATTCGAAATGACGTAGATGTCTTGAATCTCCTTTATTCCATGAAGTCCAAAGAAGCTGCTTCTTCTGCTATCTTGGCGGCTTAAGTTTGCGGAATATACTCATGTTGTGTTCGGAAATTTTGGTGAGTGCTTTTTTCCCTCATTTAAATTATTGAAAAAAAAAGAGTGAATCATGCTCTGAATAAAGCCAAACAAACCAAAATTTTTGACATTTTATAATCCCATGCAACTTGTATTTCACATACAAAACGAAATTCTTTGTCTCCAACATTATTGATTGAATGACAGTAGTGGAGTGTAGTTCGATGCATCCTATTAACTGTTTTAACAATGTAGATATTGAGATGATGCTATATAAGCAACCATCTAGACATGAAAATTCTGGTTATTTCATAACAAATCTACTTTGCAATCCATAGTATTACAACTTGTTATTAATTAGAGGAGAGGACGGGCAAGAATATTTAGTCATGTGAAATCTTTTTATTTTCTTCTATTATAAATATTTATTAAGTGTATCGTTTAAAAATTATTATTAATGAATTTCTTCTAGTACAAAAGAGGTTTGTTAATGTGCAAAGCAATTGGAGTCCGTTTCTTTTTTCCAACCATAGCTGATTTGGTCCGAAGTGATGTTGTAAATTGACATGAAAATTTCAATTCATAAAATTGTGAAATGAGAGCTTTAATCTTCAATTCGAAAGTTATTTCTGATGTTACCCCTTCGATGACGAAACAAAGCAAGAACATCATCAGCTCCATAACTATTAACGGTCATAATTTATTTATGATTACGGAACACTACTTTAGATATTGATTTTGGATATTCTTGTCACATCGATAAAGTGCATACTGGTCCTCCTTTTAACGTTTCATATTGGGCCTAACAAATTTAGATCCATCCACCATATGTCAATTCCAACATGCCCCAGATTGTTATTGAAAATGACAAAAATTCTATCCTAGAATAACGAAAATAATCTTAAATAAAAAAGAGTGTAAATAAAAATTACTTATGGAGCCCGAAAATATTCTGAATTTGGATTTCCTGAATATTTTTAAATTTTGGAAATTTTTATCCAGGATGATTTTCAATTTTGTGTTTTGGATTTTTTTGTCCAGAATGTTTTATATTTTTTAATTATATTTATTATTCTGAATTTTTCAAATTTGGGTTAAGAATAATTTTGGAAATTTCAAAAAATATAAGATGCCAAATTAAAATTGATATGGTCCAGGAAGAAATTGCCCAAATGTGGTGGATTTATTTCATATAAAGGCACATTCTGGACGAAGAAGCAACCATTTAACCATTTTCTTTTTGCCCATACACTAATAGTAAGGCTATATGTAAAAAGCCTTATAATTGATGCAAGGAAGTACAAGCAAACTGTATATATTAAAAAAAAAAAAAGATTTTTTATAATTTAATCTGGAAAATAAATTAAAACCACTCTATTTGATTCAAAATTTGAATAAATTACCAATCATGATGTTTCAATATGTAATGAATTTAAAAATAAATATACATAATAAATTTTTAATTAAATAATATAAAAAAATATTGAAATAATAGTACTAAAGATTGTAATGTGATTATATAAAAAAAATATGTATTGTGAATGTATTATTATCCAATGAAAAACTAACAATACAATAGTAGCAAGTTAAAAATGGATACGAGATTCTACGACGAAGTAGAAAGGTGAAAGAATGAAGATAGCTTAAATATTACACACTTAACTTTCTTGGTGGCTAAAGTGACATGAATGCCTTGGATAATCGTTCTATTTTCTGAATGCTTCTCACGGTTCACGTAATAATCATTCTTTGAACTATTCAATTTTAGTTTATGGGTGGTGTTTACAAGAACCGTTTTTCACTTGAATGTAAGATAAATTTAGGATATTATTAATTCTAAAACAAAGCAAAAGAACATTTTTCTCCATCCATATATTTTCTGTTTTATATTTTAAAGTTACTTTTTTATCACAGTTTTATCTTTAAAAAACTTTTTATGAATTGAAAGAGAAATGAGTATATAAATTATTTTATCTCGACCTTATATAAGACTATATTAATACCGAAACCTGGAACATTTTGATAGAAAAAAAGAAAAAAAAAATATGAACAAGCTATTGCCAACTAAGAGACGTGTGTGTTTATTTGTGTCTTTTCCCAACAACGGACCACCCTGTTCCTTGTAGTTCCAAAATCAATGACCTAAACTATGTTCCAACTTATAACCACAACTGCATTCTTCCTTTCTTTCAAAGCAAAGTAACACTCTTTCCCTTTTCATGCTACCCAACACTTCCACCACAAAAATTGAACCAACGTTTACAATGCCACTCCTTTATCATTTTTTTAACTTTCTTCCAACGTTGCCCCAGAAGCCTTGTTCTCAAGAAAAAAAGGCATAATTCGGTTGGCCATTGTACCCTTCACCAATAAAAACAATGAAACAATAACCAAACAAACAGAATGATAATAACTTGTCTGGAAAGAAGTTCCTCAATTTGTCAAACGCCAATCAAAATTTGATTTACTTGCCATCATATTGATAAAGACTTTTCCTATAGTTTTCAACATGTTATTTAAGTTCAAACTTTGTTGCATCCCTTATGAAAACTTTCTGTAATGTATCATTATGGTGTATGTAACTGAGTCTGGGCAATGAAAATGTTGGGTTTTGTTCTCGTAAAGGAGGTCACAACAGTGCTGCTTAAGACACGGAGGTCATTTTGGTTCCTCTCTGTATCAAATACTTGAAGGAATTGAGAGAGAAAGAAAGGGGTGTGTGGGGGGGACCAAAGCATGCATATGCTTTTTGTTGCTCTATACATGCATGCTTTGAGACTGCTAAAGTAACTGTCATGGGGAGGGAAGGAATTTTTGAAATTGGCTTTTATTTTCGTTTTGTCTTTGCAACAAGCATGCGTCTGGTCTTTTTCTACTCTTTGAATGCCATTTGGCTATCCATTTTTGTTTCATTCATTACAACATATTCCATGAGGTTTTGCTCTTTGCCTTGTAACACTATATTCTTTTCTACATACTAGGTAACTCAATAGTCAATTAAAGTACACAAATTTAGGTGAAATCCTTAATGTCTGTAATTGAGTATGTTCTTTTGTGCCTTAAATCACAAAATCTGATTGCACACTCATCATTAGCTTAATAATATATGCACCTAGATTTCAGTTTAGAACTTTGTCACATCCTCTGAAAATTAGGTGGTTCTTATTGTGTTTTGAGAAGCATATAGAAAATGATACTCCAAGTAACATATTCTTCATTTGCTCGAAAATACCTCATTCTTCTGGATTGTTTGGCTAAACATAATATCATTTTCATTTCTCAATCCGTGACAGCATTGCCAGCCTGATAGGCAAAGGGGTTGAATGAGACTTATCAACAAACAAAACGTGATGACTGAAGAGTTGAATGTGACCCTAGAAGCAGCACAATGCTGTCTTATTACATTATATTTACTTTTATATTCATTTTGTTCCACAAAATTATTTGCCTCGGCATCAAGTGCTTCTTTGAAGGTATTTTCCTAGTGGAAGTGTTTCTTGGAGCTTTGTGCAGTTGCATCTTTAGTCCTTTGGGAAGACTTACGGAACCTACAGATAAGAAACAAAAAACAAGCTATATTCTTACAGATAATGTGACAAAAAAATGCCATCATCTCGTGATGATTAGTAGCTATTGCTTCCCTCAAATCTTATGCACATCAGTTCAAAGCCAAGATGGGACCAAAACTGTGAAGAAACAATATGTGCATCATAAATTAAACTGAACAAATGATATTAATATCTGTTAGGCTCAATTTCAGCTAAAGGTTAACTAATCACTTATCAGTGACCCCTTTTAGATTTGGTTCACTTCATGGTGCATTGGCATTTCAACATTTGACATTACTACTGATAATTGATGGTTTATGTTGCCAAAAACAAAAATTTGTAACGTACATTATGAATGACATAATGGCAGTGTATGTTACATACATGTGACTCAAAATGGCAGTACATACATGTGACTCAAGGTTGGCTAGGTTAGCTAGTTAAGTGTCTTCTTGCAATAACTGAAACTTATATTCAATTTTTAATTGGATTTGGAGAAGGGAATTAATTACCTTGCTTTATGTCACTCGTGCTTCTAGATTTAAGATTACATAGCCACTAACAATATCTGTGTAGTGCTGCGAAATGGAGTTCATATAATAATTCTAATCATGTGTCTATTCAAACCTTGTCGCTTGAGATCATATGTTTTGAGATTTCTTTGTTGGTGGAAAGCACTTTAAATGCCCCATATACATATAACGGCTTCTTGTAGAACTGCTTTACTACAATACAATATGATTCTATAGGCAATGAATATGTGTCTTTTGACACTTTTTCACAATAGTATAGTGTTTCTTTGTAAAAACTAAGGCCACAAATGTTCTGGTTTTATTTTGATTTCTTGTAGGAACTTGAGTTTATCAGTCTCATTTGGAGTAGTATGGGATCTTTGGTGTAGTATTTAATTGTGTGGTTCTCTTCTCTAGTAGCTTTGGTAATAGCTAGCTCTGGAGAAGAGTTATCCAAATGTTTGGGTAGTTCCATAAGTATTTTTATAACAATCTAAAATTTTTATGCTGATGAATTTTTGGAGGCAATATTTTGCTTTAATTTACAAAGGAGAAAGAAAGAAAAAGGTGAAGTTGGACAAGGGAGAGAAAAATGATTGTTTGGATGTGGTAAGAAGTGAAATAGGAATAATGCAAAGAAGCAAAGAGTGAATTATTGTGGGAGGAGTGCACAGGTATAAAGTGGGGTGATCAGTTTTTGGAATCTTTTCAAGATGTTAAAACATCATTCTCACAAAGTAAGAAGAAAATGGGACACTTTGTAGAGGGTGGAAAAAGCAAAAGTAGGAAAAGAGGACAAGGTGTTCCCTCTATCAACCTTCCCCTAACAAGGTTAGCTCCATCACTGTCTTTCATATTGTGGACATATGAATCACTTTTACTTTCCTGTCAAAGACTCCCTTTGTCACACTTGCCCTGCACCCCAATCACAAAATAATGGCAAATTTTCTGTTTCTACTTCTCTCCTTTCTTCCCTCCCCAGTTACTCAATTAATCAAGACTGATGATATATTTACAACATACACCAAATTATAACTGGAAAGAAAATTATTATTTTTTCGTAAATCAAAATTGTAAACTGGTGCATTTCAATTTAGAGTTGTTAAAAGTAACATTTTTCATTAATCAATACTTCCGATGGTACAATCATCTTTAACAATTAACAAGGACTCAATGGGCATGTACTCTATTTACCCATTATATTAGGTTGTACAACAATGAGCCATCTATTATATACTGTGACAGTACAAAAGTTAATCCAAAATTCCCACTTGTTACTGCAACAACAGTAGGTTGTACATCCTGATTGAGCAAAAATTCAATGAAACTTATTTAATCTTATACAAATCATTTATGCATTCAACACACTGAGTTTAAACTTAATTAGTTTTGATCTCTACATAAACCACAAAATCTATACATATAGTTTTTAATCTCTTTTTTAATTCTTAGACATCCTAATGATCTTGATACAAGGATATTGAGAAATGTGGTTGACTTTTGTTTCTGGCATTAGTGTATCAAATAATGTAGCCACCTTCAATGGCAACATAGAAAAGGGAGATAAATTAGTTGGAAAAATAAAATAAGTGTAAATTATTCAGAGGCTCTCAAATGCCCTTGAATAGGGTCATAGATAGCAGTATATCACCTTATAAAAAAGTTTTCATTCAAGCCTTAAAGCAGCTCAAGTTCAATAATGGTAGCTGAAGAAATGATGCCCATGTGCTGCACAAAGCTTTTTGCCTTCTAATTTATCTCCATGAATTGCTTTTATCTATACACATTATCTAAAAATATATTTTAATAAGCTTAGAATTTTATATTTTACACCAGTCATAAACACACTTTAAAAAGATTCACAAATACTGCAACTATTGATAACTTAATTTTAAGCAACTATAGAAAAATTGTCAATCATGATTGCAATCATTTTGTTTCCAAAAGTTCATCAATACAGTTATGTGGTTATGCAGAATGGACAAATACCCATCAACATGTTTTGGAAGACAAATCTCTGAATACAGTTGCTTACTATGTTTTCTAATATTCAAGAGACTACTCTGTATAAGCTTTTAAAATTAAAGTTGATTTGAACAAAACTTTCTGGGACATTATTGCATTTTATCTTCTCTATTCACTCCTTTTCTAGGTAACTTCAACATTTTTTTAACATAGTTTAGCCTCCTCAATTTTAGTTTAGAGATCATAAGTGTAAAATTTAAACTCACTAGTATTTTACACACTAAAAAAATGTTAAACTACCATTAGACTTAATTGGAAACTTATTGTTATGAGCTTTTTTATTTAGGTTGAGGAAGTTTAGGTAGTATAATAGAAAAGGTCAAATAAATAATTTTAAAAAGAATGAAAGTAATGTAATTATCCAAACTTTCAATTATATACACTAATATGCAGGAAGTCTCATTGCTGACAGAATACTCTAAAATGGACATTGTGAAATGATGTCATTAGGTATAAATTGGTAGCATCTTTAGTTGATAAGGAAGTGGTCCATTTCCATGATGGAAACAGCATCAACACAATGGAGAATAAGCAGCAGCAAAGAAGATTATGGAAAAGAGAAAGTTGGGGAAGCAATTGAAGAAGGAAAAAGAGGAATTTGTACTAGATGGTGGTGTGATGCAAGTACCTCCAATGAGAGGAGTTTAAAGACTCTCAAACTGGTTTTTGAAACTAGGACTAATCAGATAGGGTCCAATAAATCTTAAACTTTACCTTGGATGTTTTCTGTTGTCTTCTCACTCAACAACACTGTCAAATTACCATCATGTGAGTGAGAGTACCTTAAGTTTTTCAAAAGGATGCAAGAGGAACTTGATGCCAATACACCATTCTTTTAAATCCTCAAACTAAATGCTATGTAAAATAACCAAAAGTAAAGTTATCTTCACTATTTGATTCCATTTTTCAATGCCTCAGATGAAATTTTCTTTCAATAACTATACTATTAGCATTAGTGCAGAGTATAAACTCACTATGTCAGTGATTCATTTATTTCAGGAAACTTATTGATCATAAAGAGAAAAGATAAATATATCAACTCTTACCTTCTATATAGATGCATGCACAAAAGGTTCATTTCATTTTTAGACTTAGAAAGAAAGAGAAGTACAGTTTCATGTCAGATTAACTGTTGAAATTTATTAACAATTTTTAATTTAGAATTTTGACAGCATTTATATAACATAATAGGTTGGCATTGAGTTTTCATGTGTCTAAAATTTATAGGTACTTCTCTTGTAGCTAAACCTGCATCAGTGCACTGGATTGTACTGAGTCTGCTAAGGATCTTTGCTATTCAAGGGTACCATGATAAAGGGTTGGAACCTTTATGGCCTAATTTTTATACAAATAGTAACAAAATTGTGTGGTTGAGTGCATGCATGGTTCCAAATCAAGAGTGATTCTTCTGTTACAAAAATTTAAGGTAAAGATGATGCTCCATTCAAGTTAAGGAAATTTTCTGAATTTAAAGCACACTTACCAATGACCACTGCACTTACCTCACATGATACAAGTAGGGACAAGACAAAAGAAAATGGTCTAGGCACTGCACATTCTCATTAACCTTTCTCAAAAATAGAAGAGAAAACCTTGAATGAATTTATTTTAAACATAAACAAGAATAGAATAATTTTTTTTTTTTTTTTATAATTATATATATATATATATATATATATATGATATACGTAAAAGTTATTCAGTGTAAATAATAAAAAAAGGATTTCTACGTTTTATTTTAATCTTAGATTATAATTTCATCTTATATATTCTAGAAAAAGTAACTCTTATTACCCAATGTGTCTATTATCTGATGTACCTAATATAATAGTTCTAACTTATTTAAGTATCTATAGTTTATAAAAAAATTATAAGAATATTTTATACTGGCATGTGTTTGTGATTGCTAAAATATAATCATATTTAGTTTTTTTTCTTTAAAATAACTTGTTTAATTTGTAATCCTGTACAAAATATTCAGTCTTTTTGCTATTTTGTGTTAATCCTGAGAATTTTTCTTTTTAGTTTCTTTGGTGTTTTTTAATTTAGAATTAAACTAATTGAAAAATATTCATGGAAACTAAAAAATAAATAAAAGACCAAAATATTTCATTTAAAAAAACTGAAATTAAACATAATTATACTTTAGAAACTGAATTGATATTAAAACCATAGTTTTATGTGCATAACATTTGTTAGATAAATTTGAAGTTTTCTTCCATTACATTATTACAGAAGAATGTAACATCGTTGTCCAATTTATTGTGAAGAAGGTTTCTGAATGAACAGGCCAATGTGTTAATTCCAAAAACGACATGTTTTTGTTGTTTGTCATGTTTGAGTGAGTGTCCGTGACTGCGTTGTCACTGCAACATCATCTCTGTACCAAAGACAAAACACACACAAAATGAAGACAAAATGGGCTTTTTAAACACCTATTAATGTTATTGCATTCCAGTATCATATGCTTTAATCACCAATAATTTTGTCATCATTTTATTTTTAAAAATATATCACTAATTAAAAAAATTAAAAATCTTAACTCTTTATGCATATAGAACTTTTAAGAGTAATAAAATTGTATATTTATATAATATGGTCCTAAAGATATGAGAGGGTCATTCTGTGACAATGAAGAGAGGACAATAGAATCCTAGCTGTTATCACTTTGCATTGGTCCTTAATCGGTGGATTTTTTTGTCATTTTTTGTATTTTTGTGTCTTCTTTTTTCTTATGTGGTCAATTTATTTTCCTTTATTGTCTTCTATAATTGCTCAACAATCTGTTTCCATATCATGTAACACTATTTCATTTTATTATTATTATTTTTTTTATTATTATTATTATTTATATTGAATTTTATTTTTGTGAAGTAAGTGATATAATGCATGCAGGTCCATTCTTTGAATTTTGAGTAGTTGTAGACCACATCGTACATATAAGCTTAATGACACCATGTTTACATATTAAATGTGAATTCAAAGTTTTGACCTCATATCCCACATACATCTTCAAGTTGTGCTGCACAAATTTTTTTTTGCTGATTTTTAGTGACATCAATCTGACATATGCATGCATAATGGTAAAATATTATATAACAATTTAGAAGACTAATAATTAAAAATTAATGAATATTTTTTATCAATAAAAAAATAATTAAATAAAAGTGATTATTTAGTGTATTTTAACTTAAATACAAAAATAATTTTGAGTTAAAGATTAATAAGTTGGTTCATGACACTTATCTAACAAAAATAAAGAACAAGTTCGTGAATATTTATAAGTAGGTAAATATATAATTGAAAACAAATTTTAAGTTTTTCAGATTAGTCAATTCTCTAGTTTATCAAAACATTGATACATAGCAGAAAATGCAAAAACAAAAAACACACAAGTTTATCAAAACATTGATACATAGCAGAAAATGTAAAAACAAAAAAACACATAGCACTACAAGAAAATCATAAAATAAAAACCAATTTTTAGATACTAAAATAATTAGTTGTAATAGTAACTAAATTAGAGACCATTTTAGAAACTACAAAAAATATTGGTTTCTAAATTAGTTTCTATTATTGTTAAATAATTTCTAAATTTGGTCTCTAAAACCTTGGTTGCTAATTAGATACCAATTTAGAAACTATTTAACAATAATAAAATCTAATTTAGAAATCAATTTTTTGTTTAGTTTCTAAAATGGTATTTAATTTAGTTACTATTGCAACTAATTATTTTAGTCTCTAAAAATTGGTTTTTATTTCATGATTTTCTTGTAGTGTAGAAACTCCAACATCTGTTTAGACCTAATGAATCATTGTTATGTTATTCTCTTACTAGTTTTGGTTTTACATTTAAAATAACCACTTAATCTTGTTTAGGCTATGTAAATATAACTTGTGTTTCTGAATAAGGTGGATTAAGATCGATTAATTTGGTAAGTTATGTATGGAAATAAATGATAATACTTTTATTTAATATATCGATTGGAATATTCCTGAAATATCCTACTTTTTATTTGATTCTTTACTAATCAACAAAATAATAACTCTAACAACTTAATCAAGTCACATAAGCTACCATATATACCACAACTATTCTCTTTGATGTATTGATCACACCCTAACATTCTTCTTTTGAGTGCACCATTAGACACTTTGGGAGATTCCTTGATATAACCCACATAAACATCCAAATACATTGGTGTATATCATAATCTTTAACTGAAGTGGCAAACATTCTCATTGCTCCATAGATATTGAAATGTTATTATTAAGCTATTATAATGCTAATATTATATTATATTATGAGCCATAGGTGTTTGCCATATGTGGATGAATGGTGTTTAAGGCATTAAAATTATGTTATTAGTAAAATTGCATGCGTAATATATCTTTACCAAATATTCTAGATGACGTGTCTTCCACCCTAATTGCTTCTATACAATCACCATCTATAGGAATCTATTGTGGGACATGTGAAGCACAAATATGTCACATTCCATATCTAAAACACTAACAAAAATGTAATGTTCATATTCCTCTCTAGAAACGTGTGCCAATTTTATTTTACATATTCTTTAGAGGTAAGTTTGGAGTAATTTTACTTTATTTTTAATTTACACTAATTTTCAGGTTTTAATTTGTAGTTTTAGTTTTTTGGTTTTAAAAATTTATTGCCATACTTGTAATTTTAAAAATTCACTTAAAGGTTGTGAGGTTAAATTTGATAGCTAATATTAATAATTTTCTTGTATTTTAAAACACAACATCACTTGTTTAGATATTACTAACTTGAACAAAATTATCTTCTATGAAGACTTCATATCATACATGATTAACTTTGGTAAAAACAATTAAGAACTTAATAACTTTATATTCCGAGAAAATATGTAGGATTTTCTAGAAAACATTATGCTATTTTAATTTTTAAAAACTGCATTTATAAACTAGTTTTCTAAGAAACAAACACATTAACAAGTGAGTGATTTTAGATATTGACAATTTTATTAATTATTTTATATAAATAAAAAATTATAGACATTAAAGTAATATAAGTAAAAAAAAAAATTAAGAGTAACAAGAGTTGAGTCCAATGGTTCCACAAATGATAATACGTGTTTTAATTCATCAAAGTCATTTTTTCATCGTTATTTTTCAAATGTAGTTATTTCTTCAAAATTTTGATATGTTAATCATAAAAATTTTAGTCAATTCTTTAATTTGATATTTAATGTTAAACTACATAATATAAGAAATTGCTTATTTAATAAAAAAATTATCTTGTAATAATGTCATTCAACATTGTATAAATTTATGTTTTATAATAATTTTATAAATTTGATGTTTATGTAAGCCAACATATTTAATAATTAAAAATAAATAAATATATAAAAAATGTTTATCTCATAGTTACTTAAAACTAGCAAATGGACAAAACTATCTACTGAAAGTTAGCATTCAAATCAAATATAAGTCCGTTTAAACACCTTTATCAGATTCTGGGTAATCTACTAAATCTTATTTCCAAAGCAACTATATTTTTCAATATTTTTAGTTTTTCAAAAAAGTATTCATATTCTTAATAACTAATAATTGGTGATTAATTTATCTGGTGTTTGATATAAGTGGATATTGGAAAATATAATAATTAAATATTGTGATATATATAACAGTATCCTTATAAAAAGAATAACACATAAAATATAGGTTTTAAGTGAATCAAGATTAAAATCTTCTCAATAATTTTAAAAACATATCTCCATCATGCTGGTTCAACCCATGATCCTTGAAAACCCCAGCCTTCAAAATGTTTTATGCTAAACAATTAGTAAATTGTCATAAATTTGGACGTGGAATTGCAGAGAGTGCAATTCTTTTGAAAATGCAAAGGATCCGTATCCTTTTAAAAGTAATTTCCCAAAGATCTAAAGTTAAATCCCAACAGTAACACAATTGTACTCTTTGATAAAATACACCTCTCTTGCATGTAAAAGTTTGTTTTTCTTGCCAGTAATATCAGTATTTGTCTTAATTCAATTTTACAACATTTCTTAATAAAACTGGCCTAATTTAATAACTCTAATTAAATTATTGAAGTGTCTTTGAGTATTTTCTAAGAGTTTAGGTTAATGACGGTTTATATACACATTATTTTAATATTATTTTAATCTTTTGATATGTTTTTTAATAACAAAATTGTGATGGAGCTTCAAGTTTTCAGACATATCATATTTAGAATGATGTTATTTCAATGAAGTTGAGATTAAAAATTTGATGTATAGGAATTGAAAACTCGTTACCTTAGTTCTCTAGAAAACTTTATATAAAATTTTTTTATCTAAAGGGGACAATACCTCAGATACAATAATCAATCTTATATCAACGAACTTGTTGTCGAAACACTAACACCATTTTTAGAAATCAAAAACTCGTTATCTTAACTCTCGATCAAGAGACTTTATATATACATTCCTCTTCAAAGCAGATAATATTTCGTATGCAGTAATTAAGCCTAGTGATGTTATTTCAACTAATTTAAGGTGTGAAAATGTGAAAATTACTTTCACTTATATAAATCACAAAATTAAGAAGAAAGAATAGTTGCATAAGTTGTCAAACTTATAAAATTTATGATTCATAATAAAACTATGTAATTGAAAATTCAGGGCATACACTTGTGTGAGGTTGTGTTCCCAACCCTAGAGTTCAATAATATGTTTCTGACATTTTTGTAATCTGAATGAATGTGACACTTGAGTTTTGTTTGACAACAGTGAGAAGAAGTAGAAGAATAAAAGCAAATGAAGGGTAATGTTAGGGTTAATGTTGAGGTAGTAGAAGGTAGGAGAAGAGTAGTGTTAGTGAGAATGTAACAAGAAAAGAAAAGAAAAGAAAAGGAAGAAAGATAAGTTGGAAAAGGAAGGAGTGTGGTGGGTCACAGAAAGAGAGAGGGGATGGCAGTGGCAGCTTTTGCTTTTCAAAGTTTTACTCTTTTTGAACAATTTTATGGGAATGACTGTCTGCAGTGGGAATAGACCAAAGAGACCAAAGTGTGATGGTTAGCTCATAGTGGTTTATGGAATCTATAAAGCACATCCCATGCCATCACCCAACATCCATTTACACCACAAAAGACATCACCTCATATTGTTTTTTATATCAAACATATACCAAAGCTAACTCAATTTCCCTGCTTCATCCATGCTGGCTCACCAAATCTCCCATCAATCTTGAGCCCCCAGAACTCCAATGTCCTCGAGATTCTCACATTCTCAATACCTTAATATTATAAAATTTAACTTTAGGACTCTACTAAATGGCCAAACTCCACAGTTTTGGATTCTCCACGCAACAAGCTTTTCCTAGTCCAACAGATTAGAAACAAGTAAATTTAAATACTCTAGTAATGTACTACTGCTGAATCAAACACGTAGGATTATGGTTCTTTGCACCCAGAAGGGGAAAAAAAGCACTAGGGTATTATTCTTTTGTTCTAAATGTGTCTGCATAATATTCATTAATAAAATCTAATGATATCTCTCATGCGCCAGTACTTTTTTTTTTCTTTTTTCATTTTTTGCTTTATCTACTACTTTGCTGATGCATATATAGTTTCATGAAAACTTCTTTATGCTTTAAGTGCATGTGCATGATTAAGTAACTCAGTGAATTTCCCCTTCTCTCCCTGCCACATATGCCATGGAAACTTTTACCCTGAATTGGTTTTTTCATCTGTTTTTGTTCTGAGATTAGGCCATTATATATATAATATTTTGTTTACAGCTTCCTGACTCAGTGACAGGCATGCTACTTCTCTTTATGCTGTCTAAAAACATGTCTTTTTTCACCCCCTTGGTCTGACACGAGATTTTTCGGTGAATGAGATTCTAGCATGGAAAGAAGGAAGTGAGTTTCTTTTCTTATTTTGAACACCGCAGTGATGAAAGAACACCCTTTTGAGAACTGTTAAACGTTCCATATTTACATCTCTGTGGGTTGAAGTTAGAAACCTCACCTCAAGTGAAGTGTACTTGCATCTTGTTCCTTGGAAATTCCAATGGGGACGCCAAGAGGAACAACTCTTCTCTTTTACACATTGTTCTTCTTTTGGTGCTTCGCAGATGCTGTGCTTTCTCCTAAGGGAGTGAACTTTGAAGGTAAATTTGGAGTTTTGCTCCTTCTTTTCCCTTGTTCATAGCTTCATAATATGCTGAGTTTTGAATTGGGTCTCTCTTTAATGCAGTGCAAGCCTTGATGAGCATAAAACAATCTCTGGAGGATCCACATGGTGTTCTAGATAATTGGGATGGGGATGCAGTTGATCCATGTAGCTGGACTATGGTCACATGTTCTTCAGAAAACTTGGTCGTTGGACTGTGAGTCTTCCTTCAATCTTATAATTAAGTTAATGAAAGAGTATTTGAATTTTGATGAAACTTGTGTTGTCTTGTCTTGTTTGATGCAGGGGCACTCCAAGCCAAAGTCTTTCTGGTACTCTATCTCCAAGCATAGGAAACTTAACCAACCTTCAGATTGTGTAAGTAATTGCAATGCTCTATGCAATTTAGTACTCTCAAGATGGATGCTTCTTATTGACTATAAGGGCTGTTTTGGACAACTTTTCAGGCTGCTACAGAATAACAACATAAGTGGTTCAATCCCTTCGGAGCTGGGAAAACTTCCTAAGCTTCAGACCCTTGATCTCTCAAACAACTTCTTCAGAGGGGAGATTCCTCCCTCTCTGGGGCACCTGAGAAGCCTCCAATACCTGTAAGTGTACAAGAGCTTGGAGTTGATATCTTGACATGAAGCCATTTTCAGTATCAATCTCTAATGTCTAATGCTAAAAGTTCCCTAAAATTGTTTCAGGAGGCTCAATAATAATAGTCTTGTTGGTGAATGCCCAGAGTCTCTGGCTAACATGACCCAGCTTAATTTTCTGTAATACACATGAACTCTTCTGTTTTATACTTCTATCTTATGCATTATTTCAGTTTATATTTCCAGTTTGGTGTTCCTGAAGACGTTTTTTGTATTTTGATTATAATTCAGTGATTTGTCATACAACAATCTTAGTGGCCCGGTGCCCAGAATTTTAGCCAAATCATTCAGGTAACTCTCTTTCTCTCTCTGTGATGTATGTGCATTTTTGCTTACAAGGAAAACAGAAAATTGGGTACTAGCTGATAGATTAATCCTATTCCTTTGTATTGTTTCAGCATTGTTGGAAACCCACTTGTTTGTGCCACGGGAAAAGAGCCAAATTGCCATGGGATGACATTGATGCCTATGTCCATGAACTTAAACAATACCGAACGTAAGAACTCCTCAGTGTTGCCATGTTTTTTAAAATTGATTGTTCTTCCAAGCCTTGTGTCAGTCATTGTGTTGATGCTGATAGCAGTGTCTTTGCTTCCCCAGATGCTTTACAAACAGGCAGACCAAAAACTCATAAAATGGCAATTGCCTTTGGCTTGAGTTTGGGATGTCTCTGCCTCATAGTTATTGGTTTTGGAGGTGTTATTTGGTGGAGACACAAACACAATCAACAAGCATTCTTTGATGTTAAAGGTACTTTCCGATTGCACACCTTAAATGAGATCAATTTCAAATATGCATCATTACATAACAATGTTCTCGTGCGTCAAAAATTACCAGTTTGAATTCATTTTGTTAACTGTTTCAGACCGGCATCATGAAGAAGTCTATCTTGGAAACTTGAAGAGGTTCCAAATCAGAGAACTCCAGATTTCTACTAACAACTTCAGCAGCAAAAACATACTAGGAAAAGGTGGTTTTGGAAATGTCTACAAAGGAGTTCTTCCTGATGGTACTCTTGTAGCTGTCAAGAGGCTCAAAGATGGCAATGCCATTGGAGGGGAGATTCAATTTCAGACCGAAGTTGAAATGATCAGCCTGGCAGTGCACCGAAACCTCCTCAGACTCTATGGATTTTGCATGACAACAACAGAAAGGCTTTTGGTTTATCCATACATGTCCAATGGCAGTGTTTCTTCCCGTCTCAAGGGTAAGCTCAGCAGTCAAATTTCATACTCAAATTAAGAAAACATATTCTGTTTTTTACTTTTCATCACCACCACCAGCAACAAAGCTTCATCTTACTAGCTGATTCACCGTATGAATGTTTTCAGATGTACTTTCACTTTGCATAAATAACTTTGAAAGTATCACCTTATGTTTTCTATTAGTTTTCATTGTAACAAATTTTAAAATAAACATAATGTGAGATTTCTTATATTATTTGTGAAAACACAATGTACCTAAGGATTCTAATACCAAATTGGTGGTTTTCAGGTAAACCAGTGCTGGACTGGGGCACTAGGAAGCACATTGCTTTGGGAGCAGCAAGAGGACTACTGTATCTTCATGAGCAATGTGATCCAAAGATAATCCACAGGGATGTGAAAGCTGCCAACATATTGCTTGATGACTACTGTGAAGCTGTAGTTGGAGATTTTGGGTTGGCAAAGCTTTTGGATCACCAAGACTCACATGTCACAACTGCAGTTAGGGGCACAGTGGGGCATATTGCCCCAGAGTACCTCTCCACAGGACAATCCTCTGAGAAGACTGATGTTTTTGGATTTGGCATTCTCCTCCTTGAGTTGATCACAGGCCAGAGGGCTCTAGAGTTTGGAAAATCAGCCAATAACAAAGGAGCCATGCTTGATTGGGTGAGTTTGTTTCCCTTTATTCATCAATACACCTTCCCTTTATCTTAAACCAAATGGTAAGTCTAAGTCCTTATATTGTTGACATTCAGGTAAAGAAAATTCATCAGGAGAAAAAGCTTGAAATTCTAGTAGACAAGGATCTCAAGAGCAACTATGACAGAATTGAACTTGAGGAAATGGTTCAAGTGGCCCTCTTGTGTACTCAGTATCTTCCAGGGCATAGGCCTAAAATGTCTGAAGTGGTACGCATGCTTGAAGGTGATGGACTAGCAGAAAGATGGGAAGCTTCACAAAGAGTTGACACAACCAAGTACAAACCCCAAGAGTCCTCTTCATCAGATAGGTATTCTGATCTCACTGATGACTCCTTGTTGTTAGTCCAAGCCATGGAGCTCTCAGGACCCAGGTGAATCAATTGTCCAGTGTAGTACATTTTTTTTAAAGGTTTTTAAAGAAAGCATATGAAATTCAAGAGCATATGATAGTTGAATCTTTGTTACAAGAAGATTATAATGTTGTATGATAGAGATTTATCAAAGCTGAAAACGGCTTTGGTAATGTTTACTTTCAAATGTACAGAATCTCATTCGTTGAATGTTAATTTTGTAATAGTATTATTAAAAATGAATTGCAGTGAAACATCTTGTGATGGTATGTACAATGATCTCAACTTGCCTTCTGTAGTTTTTTTGTCCTTCTTACATTTCAAGCACTACAAAATGTGTTAACTAAAAGTTAGACACCGAAAACTGAGCATTCACCTTATTAATATAAAAAATCAACCATCAAACAGGTTGATGAATACAAACTAAAAAAGAGAAAAAGTTATTTTGAAAGAATTAAGATTTCAACAAACGTTTCTTAAACATTACTAACTAGTAACATAAGTTCTGCTACCAAACATGCTTAACATCTTATTTGATGTCCTTATGAGCTACCCTTTTCCAAATTCTGAACCTTCTACTCCTATACCAGAAATGTTATTTAAATCATTTTCAACATAATGAATCAAATTTTGCAAACAAGAATGGAAAGAACACAGAGCTTGAGTAAAATGAACAAATGAAGAGGCTTGTGTCAAAGTTTACTGTGTTATTTATGATGTTTTTCTTTAGGCATATGAGTTGCAACCAATTACACATCATGGTTTTGAAATTCAAACTACATTAACAACAATAACACAGGACCATAAACTCATAATCCATGTTTATGAAAATGTGAACCACTTAAGTGGTCCCATGGTAAGGTGCAACGGTCCTTTACTTTGGTAGTTGATCCATTTAGGTTTGTCCCAGGGAAAGTTGCAATGGTTATTCTTTCTATATAAAGCTAGGCATAAGTGTTGTACCCCTTTACCTAACAATAGGATTTCTCATCCACCTACTTGATCTAGTCTCTTAGGTAACTTCAATATTTATTTTGCTTTTTATACTTAATCTATGGTTTTAATAAACTTATATATGTTAATGAGTCTAAGTATTCATATAAGTTAATAGGTTAACTATTAAAATCAATAATAAAGATGAAAATATATTTCACCGTTATACAAAAAATATCAAAATTAAAAGTTAGAGTATTCATAGTGAAAGATTAAAAAAAATAATACTAGAAGCACTTATAATATTTCACTGAAATTTTGTTGGTGAAATATATTGTGTGTGTGAGTGTGTCGTAATGCTACTTTATTGTGGTTGAATTATTAGGGGAAAAGTTCAATACTTCAAAAAATAATATCTTAGGTATCCTGTAGAGCAAGATTTAAAAGAAAATGGAACAAAGAACAGATTTTTTTTCGTTTCACTGTCCATGGGCTTTATTTGTGAGAGGAAGAAGGCAATTTCTCCCTGCACCATATAATTTAATAGATGCACCCAACATAAAATTTACAATTCAATATTGCTTTTGGTGTAGAAGTTCGTAAGTGATTGTTATATACTCTAAATTTAAATAACCGGAAAGTCATTTTTGTGTTTCATTTAAGCTTATGGATGGTCATATTCGAAAGTGAGTTATGAGTTTTGAATTTTCATGTCCAGAATAGTGTGTTGTAAATGATGTTGAGGATCAGGATCCAGAACATATTTATGTTTGCTTATGGATCTTGGTATCCGAAAGATCATTTATGTTGTCCAAATAAACTTCCAGATGATCAAATCTAGAAGTGACATATTAGTTTGGAACTTGTATATCCAGAATTTGATAATTTGATTTACAAATATGAATATCTGAAAAACAAAATCTTTTATATTATTAAGAAACATATTCTTGCACCTCTATTCTAGAAACACCTTTTTCTTACGTAACCCCTATTCCAGAATCACTCAAAATTATCAAAGATAATTCTGATATTTTAAAGAATGTAAGGGTGCAGGAAGAAAAATGTAGGGGTGCAATAAGAAATACCCCATGATTGAATAGGTAAGGCCTCATTAGCTATGGCCTTCTATGGCCTCCAGTCCTGAACTCAGATTGATTTTCAAAATAATAATTTGCAAACGCTAACCCGTTTCAGGAATGAGCCACATTTCTTCAATTTTAATCAAAGTCATTAGCCCAAAAACATTAGGCTTTTTCATCCTGCACCCCCATAATTTTTTAAATCACCACCATACTCTTTATAAAGGTAACTTATATATTACGTGTTTTGAAAATCTTTCAAAGCAAAGCTTTCTAAAAATTATAGAACATGATTTCCAAAACAAAATTTCTAGAATAAGATTTCCAACACAACCTTTCTAGAATGTATGAAATTCATTTTGGAATGAACTTTCTGAAATAGAATTTTCAGAACAAATTTTTTAAAACAAAATTTTCAAAACTAGTTTTCTAAAAGAAGTCGGTTCAACAAATGAGATACTTTTCGAAATAAAATTTTCAGAACAAACATCAACATATGAGATACTTTATTGAATTGTAAATCTATTTATCATCTGTTAAAAAATATATTAAAATTTAATTTGTAAATCGTTTATTAAAAATCACAATGACTTACAAAAATATTTAGTATAGCACTATGATCAAACGAATTCATTATTTTTAGACAAATGTAACTAATCATCCTTTGAGAAAAATTCTCTTTCATGATTTGCCTAAAGAGAGAAAGACAAAAACTACTTTGTATTTTAGGGTGTCTCTGAAGTCTTATTTCAGAATCTATCACTCTCAAAATGAATTAGGTTCCTTGTTTTCACATACATTGCTTCGTTTCCTTGAATTATATACATAACTTTCCTTTCAAATATTAAAAAATGACAAAAAAAATCATACTTTAAAAATTATAGTTACAATCATGTATGATAACACTAATAATTATTTCAAAATATACTCTGACATAAAAAGTATTTTAAAACATATATTTAGGTTAATTTTAATTGATTGATAATGTACAAAAATTAAAATACTATCAAAGTAAGGGTTAGAAAAGAAACATATATTGGTGTCTAAATTACACTTTTGTAAGTATTTTTCATATATGGTAATGTGTGTTTTATATGTTCACAACACAACAACTCACACTACAAGAAAACTATGAAATAGAAATAGAGATCATTTTAAAAACTAACAAAAAAATTGGTTTCTAAATTAATTTATATTATTTTCTATTATTGTTAAATAGTTTCTAAATTGGTATCTAATTAGGTTTTAACTACCAATTATTTAGTTTCTAAATTTGGTAGCAAAAACTTTAGTTGCTAATTAGATACCAATTTAGAAACTATTTAACAATAATATAAAATAATATAAACTAATTTAGAAACCAAATTTCTTTTTAGTTTCTAAAATGGTCTCTATTTTAGTTACTATTGCAACTAATTATTTTGGTTTCTACAAATTGGTTTCTATTTCATGATTTTCTTGTAGTGTCATATTACAATGGTTAAAAATAAAAAAAATAAAACAAAATTTATTAAAATATCTTCATACCAGTTATTAAAACTCTAAATGATTTTAATATAATATTGAAAAGTAAATTTTAAGCTTACAAAAAAAGAAAATCGTTAAATAAAAATTAATTTTAGAGACAAAAAATAGTTAGTTGTTATATTGACTAAATTAGATACTATTTTAGAGACTAAAAAATTATTGATTTCTAAATTAGTTTCTATTATTAATAAATAATTTTTAAATTGACATTTAATTAGCTATCAAGATTTTAACTACCAATTATTTAGATTCTAACTATTTATCAATAATAGAATCAAATTTAGAAACCAATAATTTGTTAGTCTCTAAAATAGTATTTAATTTAATCAATATAGTCACTAATTATTTTTTATTTATAAAATTAATTTATATTTAATAATTTTTTTATAATATTAATTTAATATCATAAAATCAACTTATAAAATAAGGTTTATATCCACTTATAAACTATGAAATATTATAATCTTTAGTTAATTTGATGTCTTATATCATTAATTGTGTGGTTAATACATGTTAGTGGAGAGAGTCTAACTCATGTTATTATCTTTACCCTTTGATTATTCTCTCAATTTGTAGGGTTGGGGGCATTCATATATATATAAGCAAGGAGAAGGAGAGGTAGATAATGACCAGACATAATTGAATTAAGTGTTACCTAATACTTAGGAGAAAAGTGTGTCTCTCCGAAGTTTGTGGGCTGAAATGGTTGGTGTTATTGTGTGGCTGTCATTTGACATGGCTTAACTTAACAAGAAAGCAGGTTAAGATAACAAAATCTAGCTGCAAACCATGTCCAATACTGTGATATACACAATCTTTCCACGTTTCAACCCATTTCCTCACTTTTCAGCCACAAGTTTTGGCAACCTATTGCACTGTCGGCATCACAATCAAAAACACTGACCCTGCATATCTTCATTGTCTTCAATCCCACAAACTTTCTCACTGCTTTATCTTAATTGCATTCCCCTCAAGTGCAACCCTTCCTTCAGATGTTGACTCTTTTTCGATACCTCTCCTAATTCTATCATCAACTAGGAACCATCTTCACATGCATGGCCCACACTATTTTAACATCTAATTCATACCAAAATTTCTATAAGCATGGTGCATACTCTTAGTAAATCCAACAAACCTTGATTAAGATAGTTTCTAAATAAATAACTTTGATATGATATTATAAATATTTTAAGTTTAAAGTGAGATTTATACTTATTTATATACTATAAAGTATTTGTACATCTGGTTGATGTGAATCTCCAATACAAATAGAGTTTAAATTTAACTTAATTTCACATAATTAGTTTATATATTGTTTGTATCGAAAATAAAATTGAAAGTGCAACTCGTTGAGAATTAGAAGTTTTTTGAGGATGAGTTCTCAGCTGGTTTTCGATATAAAATGGGAAATCCATCTTAGAAAGATTCTCCGATACTTAAGTCAGTAGGAGCACAAGAATAATATGTTCTTAGCAATGTGAGAATTAAGAGTATGAGATTAGATAGATTGTACTTCTTCAATAGTGAATATTTATAGGTTGATCATGTGGTATTTTCTGAGTTGATTGTTACAAGTTTTTTTGTTAGTCATGTAACTGCTAAGTAACCATTCATCATTTAAGGTTCACTGATTAGGTTGTTCCGATTTAACAGTCCAATCCTGAAAACGAGTGATCACTCATGTTGTTAATCAAATCTATAGACAAACAGAATATATATATATATATATATATATATATATATATATATAACTTTTTTAAATTTAAAAGCCACTTAGTTTGAACTATAATTATCATTAACATCTACATTTATATAAATATTAAAATAAATATTTAAACATATTAGTGGGAAACCATTTCAAAAAGATTCCTAAGTCCAAGATGCTATGACTTGAGATGTTGATTCTAATAGTCATCATATTCGTATTTGCTGTTTAGATTTTCTGACAAAAAATAAAATACTGACTTAAATATTTTTGTATTTGTTCAAATTTGAATTTTATTTTACTTTTTAAAATTAAAAAAAAAATTGTCTTTTTAGTCTTTCTCAGTTTTAATAAGTGGTTTTAATGTTCTCTCAAATACTGTTACATTCATTGTGGTTAACAGAATTAACGACATCTACGTCTACAATTAAGTGTATAATTAAAAATGTGACGTAAAAACTCATTTGGATCATTAAAGTATATTTTGAATATCTTAAATTAAATTTAAATTTCATTTGTTTTCTAAATTAAAAGATAATAATTTTGGTCTCGCAAACTTTATTTTAAAAAAACTTAATTAATATTAATCAAAGTCATATACAAAATTATTTTATAAACTAATATTATGTTACATACAAAACTTATTTATATATATATATATATATATATTATCAATTCAGTAATAAATCACATGTACCTTTTATTACACTGGTAAAAAAAAAGTTTAAATCATAGCAATCATTTTAGCAATAAAAAAGTAGTTATTGGATTATTGTATTTGAGCATATTATCTTCAAGCAAAGATAACAACTATTTAACCGCGGTTTTATATTTACTTTAAAACAATGACTATAGTAAAAGTCACCGTTTTAGATCCTTCCTAATTCAGCACACATGGTGTCCTAAAACGGTGGTGAAGAGAAGTGGCAAGTTCACGGTAGCAGCGACGAATGGAGACACAACCTTGTACGTAAAGGCAACAATGGTAAAGAGAAGCGATTAGATCGCGATAGCGGCAACAACAACAATAGTAACAACACTCGTTTCAATTTTACAAATGTCACCGCATTTTGATAAACGATATTTAGTAATAAAAACACTTTCAAAGTTATTCTCATATAAATCAACATTTTTACACTAATATTAAAATTTAATGCAGTTCAATATTGTGATAGTAATCTAGTTCAACATTGTGATAGTAATCATTGACTTAAATGTTCACTAACAAGATACACAATAAATTAGTATTATATGTAACATGTTTCTGCTTTGGATTATATTTATCATAATATATTTACTAATTATTAAAGCTTAATTTAAAATATTCTTATATGAGCATCACATCCAATTGTATTACTCCTTTGTCAAAAGTCAAAAAAAGGACGCACGAGACAAAAAAAAAAAGGTTTCCTTTAACATTTATTTGGACAAATTACAAAATCAAAAGTTCCCATGTAATTTCTATCAATTAATACTTGTTTTTCATCGCTAAAGTTAGATAAAATATTTACAAATAATCCAACACTTATACAATAAATTAGACAAGTGTGAAGTGAATTAGAAACGGGAAAATGATTATAAAAAAGAAGAAGAAAAGTATATAAAATGTGAAGAATGTTTATGTTTTGGGTGAATTTTAGAGTATGAAGTTGAAGGGAAATGAAAATTGAATTAGTACTCTTGTGGCCACAAAGTAAAGATTTGATCTTGATGGGGATGAGTGGGAAAAGAGACATGCATGTTTTGTTGGAGCAGCAATGGATGAAAATGAAAAGCTCTTCACTGATCCAAAAGCCACCATGTGAAGAACTTAAGAGAAGAGATAAGGGTAAACGTCCTAAAAGGCAGGACCACCAACCCCTTTGTTTGTGGTCTACATGCATCCTCATCTATTCTCTTCTTACGTGCCACACTCACATTCGATCTTATAGTTTTTCACCAACTTTATCTCACTCATCATGCTTTCAGTTGCTTCCACCTCACCATACACTCTCACAAAACTTACCACTCTGCCAAATAAGCTTCAAACATGTCATGCTCACACCTCTAATTCTAAACATAACAAATATTTGCATAAATATTCATAAAATAAATCGATAAATATGTTCATAAGTCTTTCTTGTTGATAATGTACTTATCCTTTAGAAAACATAAAATATGTTGTATATATATATATATGTTATGTGAGGTAAGAATATATCTTCATTTCACACTCTTGTTTTTTAAACTTAGACTTATCTCTAAATAGTTTTACAATAAATTTATTAGGTTCCTTGTTATGTTATTTGATAATATATTACGAAGTAAACTTTAAACTTAACTCAACCTCATAAAACTAGTTCATGGGGTGAAGTTTACACCCACTTATATACAATGAAATATTCTCATCTTTAGTCGATGTGGGATCTCCAACACACTCTCCTCACGCCGAGACTGACAGCTTGTGCGTTGAACAACATATTATGGGTAATCCAATAATGGTCCGATAACGGGTGTCACGATATGCCCAACAAACACTTGTTATGATAGGTTTTAAATGACTCTGATACCATATTAAGAAGTGAACTTTAAGCCTAACACAATCCCATAAAACCGGCTCATGGTATTTATAATATATGTCACATATCTTGCCTACTTAATTAGTATTTTTTACTGACATGTTAATATCTAACCCATGATTCAGCTCATAATTAATTCATAAGCCTCATGCTCTCTAGCTCAATATATATGCCAATTAGAGTCTTTCCCATTATTGAGTGAAAAATTCCTTTAAGAATTGTTGCCCTACCACATTTCTTGATGTGTACATAGGTGTCTCACACTGAATGCTCCACAACATGTAACAGTTACATATTTTCTTAGGTGCTCTTCAATCCCTTTCTGTCATTCAAATTTACAACACATTAGACCAACATTTTCAGTCTGTCTGCTTCGTAATTAATCTCTGCCACAACAATTTATGTTTTGAAAAAAAAACATCGTGTTATGTAATCAATACAACAATATTATACCTACAGTTTTCTAAACCTATTTACAAGAAATTTATATTACTTTTCATATCAATTGGCCCAACTTCCAACTGCCAACGGAAGTTATTTTCAATCATCCAATTGTATGTCTCATGCCAAATTCTAGTCACAAATTCATTGCATGAAAATTAGGTTACTTACGTACGAACTCATAATTGTACAATGTTGTTTAATCACACATCCCAATAATTGGCACGACTATTAAAAAATGTTTTAGCAATATAATATAAGAAGACAGAACTCCCAGAAGAATATAAAACACAATCAAGAAAAAACAATATTAAACTGATGAAGTGGCACTTCACGTGTGTCATTTAAAAAAGGTAGAAAGGAAGAAGTGTGAGTTAGTTTATTAAAAAAGTGAAACATTCTCTTACTATAATGAGGAAATATAACAACATACGTACCAACATCCCATGCAGATATGTTTTTTTACTTGAACTGGGTCTATCTACCACACCTATATTCGGGAATGCAGAGGTTTTTTCTTTGATTCAAAACAACAAAAGCAAACAAATCCAAGTGAGTTTGGTATGACATGATAAAGGTCTAAAGAGGAAGAAAAGAGGAGCACATGGTCTTAGATCTTCATTTATGGATGTAAATGAATCCATCCCCACTCCACGTTAGCACTTTCAAGACAGAATTGAATCTTATAGAGGTACGTTCATGTCACCTATTTTTTCATTTAAGAAATTTCAGCACTTGTTGCACGTTAAATTCAACTATATTAGCAATTAATTAAGGGAACATGCATAAATGCACCAAGTTATAGGATTTAGAATTTTCTTTTAGTTCTGTCTCAAGACTATTGGATAAGAAACACTAACACTACTATAAAGTTATTAAATGAAAATCAATTTTATAAACTAAAATAATTAATTGTTATATTGACTAAATTAGATATTATGATAGAAATTAAAAAAATACTAACATTACTATAAAGTTATTAAATGAAAATTAATTTTAGAGACTAAAATAATAAATTGTTATATTGACTAAATTAAATATTATGATAGAAATTAAAAAAATATTAATTTCTAAATTGGTATCTAATTAGCTACTAAGATTTAAACTATAGATTATTTAGATTTTAAATTTGGTAGCAAAATTTTTAGTAACTAATTAGATATCAATCTAGAAACTATTTATCAATAATAAAAATTATTTTAGAAACCGATTTTTTTTTTTAAGTTTTTAAAATAATATATAATTTAATAAATATAATAACTAATTATGTTTTTATTTCTATTTATTGTTTTTTATTTAATGATTTTTTTTAGTCTAGTATTAAAAATTAGTAAAAAGGATGGAATGATAATTAGTAAATAGTGTTTTTTTGATAAAATTTGGATTTGATATTTTTTAATCAGTGTTGTTAATTGTTGTTCTCTTATAGTTGAATGGTGGAGTTTGCGGGAGACATAATTAGCAGCAAAGATTATAATGCTTCTAAGATGTAGCAGATAATGATATCTATGAAAGAGTTAGGTTATGTTTGGTTAGAGAGTGGAAACAAAGAAATAAAAATATTAAAGATTAAATCACTGATTTATATATTATACTTATATATTATTAAATGGGATTTGAAATTTAAAAAATAAAAAAATTATTAAAAAAATGAGATTATGGAAAGAAGATGACGTAAGGGATACGTGTGATAAGATTGACGAATGAAGAGTGCATAAGTGATAGATATGACCCAATTCTTAAATATTCCAACATTGTTTTCCAAACAAACAACATGGGAGGCCCAACCTACCCTCCTACACCTCTTCATTTTAATCGTGACTAATTCCACTGCTAGGCAACTCTTTTTTAACTTTCAACAACCTTTTCTTTCTGCAATATATTTATTATTTCTATCAATTCTTTCTAAATCAGATTTATGAGAAAGAGCACGTACCATGTTAATTTGTATATATTGTTATCATTTCAGAAAAAGAAAAAGAAACACGAATATATTGTGATTTACCAAAATTTTCTGGTTAATTCTTTCTTAAAATTGAAAGATGATTAATTATAGAGTTATTATTTTGTAAAATTCAAAATATTATTCTTTATTTTTTAATTATAATAAAAATTTATACAATAAATTTGAGTTTTAAAAAATTAATGTATTTCTTTTTTTTAAAATTGTGTAAAAACATGCTAAAATTATCATAAATTCAAAAAATATTTTTTGAATTGGACACTTCAACCATATATGTCTTACGAGTGTCCGTGACATACCATTTAAGAGCATAAAATAACCTTTATTACATTATATTACTTTTTATTTATTTATATAGTGTAAATAAATCATTTCTCATACAGTTTATTTGCTATTTTCTAGAAGCAGAAGAAATTATGAACTATATAAGTTAGGAAAAAATATAAAAAAAAGCAAATTAATTTGTGATTAAAGTAGATTTGAGTGTATATAATTTTATTTAAATCTATGTCTACGCTATGAAAGACTCTAGAGAACTTATGGTTTGAAATTAGTATTTTAGTAGTAATGCATGGACTGACATGGAGAATTGAATGGAGTATGGAGAATGATATGAACATATTCTGTTGAAGGAATCCATGTAGTGAGACACTTCATAATCTAATTTTAAATAAGAAATATTCATGGTTATTTAAAATGTAATATTACTCGAATTTATTATATATAGATGTAAAATTGTAAGTTGAAATAGTTTTGAGACAACAAATTCCATGAAGATTGCAGTATATTTGATTCGAAAAGGCAAAAGGAAATGAGAGAGAGTAGCAGCTTCCCAAACCCTGTAATGGGCCCACCTTAAAGCACAGCCACCCACAAAATAGATAATGTCCCAACTTTTTGACACCACTAACTTTGCGACACGTGTCGCACAGAGATTCTCCCTCTCTCTCAAAGCCACCAAAAACAGCAATAACCTCATTCACTGCTAACACAAAAACACAAACACAACACAACTTCTTTTTTTCTAGTTCTCACCAAAACCGCAACCTTACTAAACTCACTTACTCTGACAATACTGTTTAGTCCACCAATGTTGGAGGGAGAACCTGCTGGCACGTGGGCGCGCACGTGCGACACGTGCCGCTCCGCACCATCCACCGTCTTCTGCCGCGCCCACAACGCCTACCTCTGCTCCTCCTGCGATGGGCGCGTTCACCACACCTCCTCCTCCTCTTGGCACGAGCGCGTCTGGGTCTGTGAGGCCTGCGAGCGGGCACCGGCGGCTTTCCTCTGCAAGGCCGACGCCGCCTCCCTCTGTTCCTCATGCGACGCCGACATCCACTCCGCCAACCCTCTCGCCAGCCGCCACCACCGTGTCCCCATCCTCCCCATAGCTGCCGGCCACCACTCCCACGTCGAAATAGACGTCGCCGACGACGACGATGCTGCTGACGTGGATGACGACGACGAAACCGCTTCCTGGCTCTTGCTCAACCCTGTCAAAACCGGCACTGTCCCTAACAGCAACAACAATGGGTTCTTGTACAGTGGTGAGGTTGATGAGTATTTGGACCTTGTTGATAACTGTAACTCTTGCGGTGACAACAACCACTTCGCTGCAACAACTACCACTACTGCCACTACTGCTGATCATTACGCTCAGCACCATCATTTTGATGGTGTTTCTCAGAAGAGTTATGCTGGGGACAGTGTGGTTCCGGTTCAGCAGCACCAGCATTTTCAGCTTGGCTTGGAGTTTGAGAATTCTAAGCCTGCCTTCAGTTACAATGGTTCTATTAGTCAAAGTGTAAGCCTTTCTAATGCCCTTTTTCTCTTTCCTCCTTTGGGTTCTGTTTTCTTTGTTCTTTTGTTACAAACACGTACAGAAAATGATCACTTTTTTCAGTGTTTGAACTGTCGTTAGCCTTCTACTACACCTAACTCTCGTGGGTGGTTTACTTTTGTATTGTTCATTCTTGAAAATATAAAATTCATCTCTTGAGAGGGGGAAAGTGGTGCTTTTTATTTGACTTGGGTTGTGGTATACTGCATGTTCCTTTTTTTGAGATGGTAGTTTTCTTGCTTTTGACCTTCACGTGACATGTTTTTGGCAGAAGTTTTGGATTCACAAGTAGTTTCCATTCCTGGAATGTCAAATGCCAGCTTTAACTCTCTGGTTGATTGTTCTGTTTACCTTGTTTTTGGCCTGGGGTATCTACATAATCTGTCTTGTTGGACTGTTTGCCATTAATTAGACTTGTCCGAGCTCGTGTTTCATGTTTGGTTTAATTTGTACATAAATGGTGTCTCGATTCGTTCTGCAACTTTTTTGGCTCTCTTTACCCTTTTGCCTTTACACTTTTTCTTTTTTGGAACGAATCTAAAGGAAAATTAAGTATCTTACTTTCTTGCTATAAGATTGTTTCCCTCAATAAACAATTGAAAACTTTCTGCTTTTTTATTCTCCTAAATGTTGATGGGAGAGTTGATCAATTTTCTATATCTTATATGCATGCAGTTGCTTTTCTCTCATTATAATTTATTCTGCAGTATACTCCGGTACCAAGGAGCAAAGAAGTTGTGTCACTGATTTGTTCTAAAGCGTTAAAAGCCACCCCTAGATTCTCGTACTTTTGTAATCTCAAGCAGTGATTACATAAGCATAGGAATATTTATCAGTCAGTGAAATATTCATCAATTTATTGGATTCCACAAAATTGACTTCTTTATAGATGTTCTTTCTTTGTCAAGAAAATCCAGCTACCTTATCAGCTGATTCTATCAGTCGTGTATTTAGCTGGATTTTGCAGCACCCAATATACAAACAAAACCAGACCCTAGAATGAATTGGTATTTGTGAAATGCATATTTTATTCAAGTGATAAAAACTGATAATTATTGGTTTCATCAGCATCATAGATATGAATACCAGTA
>Ga0123342_1000278_pt1 | contig 74905 bp, 30 predicted proteins | sample Turbeawhitnodule_FD_89960 | JGI IMG/M metagenome (GOLD analysis project Ga0123342, IMG submission 89960) | Root nodule microbial communities of legume samples collected from Mexico - Turtle bean Mexico white nodule | ecosystem: Host-associated > Plants > Roots > Nodule | place: Mexico: Nepantla... | reverse complement strand
TTTTTATATATATATATATATATATATATATATATATATATATATATATATATATATATATATATATATATTCTCTGAATTTATTGATGTAAATATAATATATTGGTGTTGCGGTCTTTTCTAAGTACTTTTAATAAGTATTATTTGCTTTAATTTTAATTAAGTTAATTAAAAAAAAAGATAAGAGGGTTTTTAAACTATGAATGAAGTATTTATTATCAAGTCATATCTTACTCATATTAAAAAAAAAATTATATCTTAGGTAGGATTTAAAAGAAATTATTAAATCACATAAGTTTTTTTTTTTTTAAGTGAATCCTGTTTACATCATAATTTGTATTTTCAATAAAGTAGATGATGTTTGTTTTATTATTATCTATTTTTTTAAGAAAATAGTAATATTACATGAACATTTTAGAAAGCATTATATCTCTCACACATACAGAATTCTTTAAGTCACATTTGAAAGATTCTATGGGAAAGTTGGCCACCAAACTTCTCTTCATCTTCGTATTGGTTGTCATACTAAAGTGGTTAATATGATTTCTAAAAGTCATAAAGAGTAAAAAGATTTCCTCGTATAGAGTTTGATTAAAATAGAGTCATAAAATTTACAACTTCTTATCTACCTTTTGAAATTGTTTATGAATTTAATCATTAATTTGTCTTAACTTATTATCTCTTTCTTCTAATAAAGTTACAACATGTAGTGATAGAGTTGAAAAAACAAAACTTGTGGAAGACTTGCATATCCAGGTTAGAAAAAAAAAAAAGAATAATGTAACCTAGTATGTAAAGTGAGTAAAAAAAATTTAAAAATATGTCATCTTTTTATTAGGAAATTGGGTGTGACCAGGAAGGATAAATTTCTTAATAAAAGTGAGTCTAAAGTCAAGGATAGGGACATAGTCCTTTTCAAGTTCACTGAAGAATAAATAACAATGTATATAAATAAAATCTTCCTAATAATTATATTGTGAGTCCCAATTATAGTGTGAATGAATTATTTCTATATGATGCATAACTTGCAAATTCCTAATGGGAAGGATGATGAGTATGGATAGAGAAAAAAAGAGAGAAGAATAATACAATCAATAAAAGGTAGACTAAAAGAAATTGAAGAAAAAAAAATAGGAAGAATTTTTTTTTGTAAAAATGTAAAAATTTGTTATAGTATTTTGAGAAATACTTTAGACTATTTTAAAAAGCTTATAGGGTGTTTTAGAATAAAAATAAAGTGGAAAGAAACTAAAAATAACTTAACTAAATAGATACTTAAATCAACTCATGAACCTAATTATCTCATCAGTGAGATAGTCTCAACTCTTTTCACCCTTATTATTAGGTGCTCACAACCAAGAGGATTCATCACCCCCCTTAGTTGTGCTTTTGCTTCTTTATCCACTCTTTCGAAATTTATATAAACCCTTATCCATACTATAAATAAAGATACTCCTTTTTATAAAAACACATTTCAAATTGAAAGAAATTAGAGCATTTATGAGATTTTTGGTGTCTTTGAGAATTTGATATATACTTAGGTTCTTATCTTAACATATTATTCATCTTTCCCACTATGCATTGATTTTTCAATTTTACACTTTGTTTTCCTATTCCAAGCTACATAGTTGATAGCTTCTACCTCCCTTTTGGATCAACTATTGGTTTCAAATCCTTCATTGAGTATATAAATCTTGCCAAGTTCAAGGAGAACTCCATCACTTTGCTATTATTTCTTCAACTTCAATATGTGACACAACTTGAGATTCAACTTCTACCATGTTTTTTGCTTTCATTTGTATCAATGACTCTCAAAATTGGTTTGTGCGAAGTTCTTTAACAAATGCATCAACAAACATCACTTCATTCGATTATAAGATTTTCATGGTGATGTTGAAAAAAGCATCATAAATATTTTTTAGAGATTCTATGTCGTGTTGTTTTATATTAAACAAGTATTCTATTTTTAAAGTTTTAAGCTTGTTATTTCTTCACAAATCATTGAAAGACACACACATACAATCAATCGAGAGAAATGTCCACTAATATTTTTACAAATATTTTTATTTTACATTGTAACTCATTCGAATCACCATTGATTAACTTTGGGGTGTGAAATGTTTTTAAGGTGACAACATAAATATTAAACACCATTTAATAGATTAACTTTTTGGAACCTTATAGTTGTAATTGGTTTGTTAATGAGTTTCATTGAGAAAAGTTAAAAGTCATGTTATTGCTCTAAAGATTTTACCTTTATCCTTTGAAGAGTGACTATTTGCAACTTTAAAGTTTGAAATTTGTTGTAGGTATTTAGTTGTACTTATACCTTCATAACATCTTTTTTTACATTGTATTAGTTTCTCTTTATCTCTTTGTAGTTCCTCCAATATTCATTATACAATGTCACCTCTTTGTTGAACTTTTTCATTATTCGCTACAATGTAAGAGAATCTCCATCTTTTTATGATATTACATTTATAAATTCTTTCATCCTCCTATACTTTTCTCTCACAAAATTTATAATAAACAATTTTACCTACTTTGTAATGGGTGTCCAAATAATACAGTCAAAATCTCTTCACCTGGATTTTAGTACTTAACTCCTAAATTAGTATTTATAATATTTTTTTTATTTGCTTGTCACCTATTATAAATCCTTCTTTTGTTTTTTGCTCATTGCCTCTCTTAAGAAGTGTGATATTTATACGATTTTTTTTTGCATGTTGTCTTTTACCCTTATGTTTGGATTGTAATACTCCTATTTTTAAGATAACTACCCCAAATAACTTCTGTTTTTAAAGAATTATTTTTAACTTTTCGCACGAAGGGTACCTTAAATATATAATATAATTTTATGCAATAAACAACTATTAAATAGTTAGGTTATAATACCTTAAACTATTTCAAATTAGTGTATCATTCAAATTTTATATGGGTTTACAATAATTAAAAAAAAAAAACAACTTCAAACCATTCTTATAATTGAAATTAGCGTAACATATTGATGATAATGAAAAAATACATGGGTAGATAGGAAAACAAACTTATTACCTAAATAACACCAAGCTTCTCACTACACCCGCAGTGTACAAATATTTTTTAATATGACATCATTAATAAATTACGAATTTAAAAAAAATGAGGAACTATTGTTCACTGTTATTTTTGTGAATGAATAAAATGTATTAACATTGTATTTTAATTTCTTACCGGTATTTTTTACAAGTAAAGTAAACCGATATTTGAAAACAAAAAAGAGAATAAGTGGATGGTTTACCTGGTCCATACGAAATCAAGAGTCAATATCCAAATGAACGCACTGTAATCTAAAAATAAAACCTCTGATGTGAGAAGAAGAACACATTGTTGTTGTTGAGTAGAGTCTTTTATATTTTTTTGTCGTCCACGCGCGACTCACACGTCAACCAAACGTGAATAGGAATATAGAAAGAATTCTGATGATGGTTTGAAGCACGGAAATAAAAACAAAAGAGAATAGAAAAGAACAATAATAAATAAATAAATAAACAGAGATTCCAGAACTTGTGGGGGAAGAAAAAATGAAAAGGAATTTAGAATATGCGGTGAGTTATTCGTTGGTTTGCTGCAGCAGCACCATAACGAATGAGAGTAGTGAATTACAGCACGCAAAGGGAAACCTAAATTAAATTAGATTACTGTAGAGTATATTATTAATTATTAATTAATTTGATTCTTAAAATGTAAAATCAAATAGAAAAGAAAAAGATATATTGCAAGTATTATCTAGTTTGCATATTTGAAAAACAAAACCTAGGGAAGGGGAAGTAACGCAAACCGAAACGCACAACATTCACATTCATATTCACATTGTAAACTCTTAATTCAGCGTGCCGTTTCCTAAGCTTCCTTTCTTTCTCTCTCTTTCTCTCTCTCTTCGCAATCTCTCCAATTTCCTTTCTTCTTCGCTTCTCTTCGCTGCCAGGTAAATCACCTTCCTCTATCTCTTCTCTTCTCTTTTTCTTTTTTTTTTCAATTTTTGTAATTCGAATTAATTGGGAGTGAGGGATGATACTTAATTTGCGTTGATTTTGGTTGTGTTTGGAGTTGATCCAATACCCATTGCTCTGTTAATTTCGAATTTCGACTCTCTTTTGCTTTACCACTTGTTTGTTCCTGTTTTTGTTATTACACTGTTTCTTTTTCGAGTGCTGAAAAATGTTAGGGCTGGAACCCCTATTTGAATTCTCTGTTGTGTGTAGGCTAAGTGGTTCGTCAATCCAATACCAGCGCCCAGTTTCGTTGTTGGTTTTTCCCGTTTGACTTTGTTCATTGCTTTTATTCTTGGTAGAACTGAGTTTGGCCTTTTTGTTGCTGCTTCCTATTGAAGACATTTTCTGAAACTTTTAGTTTCATTTGTTTTGGGTTATGCACTGAAACTGGGAAGTAGTGGCGTTTTTCGGTCAATTTCCCTTTTGAATGTATGCAAATCCTGATAGGAAAGCATTGCATTGTATTCAAATTCATATTAGATCATATTTCCCTTTTTGCCTCTACCTGCAATGGGCGGTTTTTGTTGTAGATTCTATATTGACTAGTGATATGATCAAAACAATGTATACAAGTGAGGGGTAATTTACTCACAAGAATTTTTCCAGGAGTTTTTCTTCACATGTTTGCTATAGCATATACTTTTCAGTGAAATTGATTTGTCCTTTGACATGTAAATATTATTTTTACCTTCGTTTTTGCTAGGGAGCATCTGCATCCTAAGGTTTATTTTATTCGTTCATGGTTTTCTTAAATGAAAGAAACATTTTTCTGTATTTCGTGCCAGAGAAGGAGAGTATATAACTGACTTGTTTTTTATTTTTCCATTATTGGGGTTGGACATTTAGTAATGGAAGTTTAATACTAAATTACTCTTCCTTGACTCTTCAGAATACATGTGACTGTATTTAGGAATCATGAAACTGAGATGTGACAAACTAATGCCGCTTACAGGGGGTCTATGTAACTTTCAATAGCAGGTCCAAACATAGAATGCATAATGTAAAATGCAGAAAGCACAAGTCGGTATTTGGGCATGAATTGTTAGATCCTGCTGGTTGATTAATAATAGCATCTGTTGTACCCTTCTTTTCCCGTAATTATGTTGAAAAAGTAGAACCCTTGAGAATGTATTGAATGAAGGGATGTGCCTATTTATTTGAGGGTAGTCAGTCACTCAATCTTTTTGTGCCTTTAAATAGGCAATCAACACTAGATGATGCTGGGTTGCATTTTTGTGCCTTTTTGTTTCCTTTGTCAAACCAGATTTTATCCTCCATATATCTTTAATGAGATGATCCAAGGTCCCTAGTTGTATGCCGGTCAATGTGAGTTGAACTCTAATAGCCAGCCCGGTTGATTGATATATTTTTATGAAAATAGCCATAATTTGAAGTCTTCTTTTAATTCTTCAGAGGGGGTGATGTTGAAACAGTACTAATGTATGAAATAATTCTGTAACAGGATTGAACTAATAATTCATATTAGTTTGAATTGAAGACTGGGAGAAAACATGGGACAGTTGCCAGGGGAGGGGGAGCTTAGGGGGTGAAATTGTGAGATATGTTAAGGCTATTTTGGCTTCATCTTAAACAACAGCTTGTCCTTGTTTGACTCTTATGAAATTCACTATTATCTGCGAGTGTGCACATTGTCAACATGGCTTTTACCACTAGGTAGAGGGAGGGACCACTGGTTTGAAATCCTATGGGTTAGTATGTGTCTCTATGTGACTCGATCATTTCTATCTTTTCTCAAGTTCTAAAATATAGCTACTTCAATTAAAAAAAAAAATCATATATAAAGGGATCCAATATTATTCTTAAGAAAATGGATTTTAAGCCTAATTCAACTTTACAAAACTGGTTTGGTAAGGTGAGGTTTGTACTCCTATATATTATTATATAACCATATCTCTCTCCAACAAACACCCTCACACCGAGGACTAGACATCTCGAGTGTGAGACTAGGAGGAATCCGATAACGGATAACACAATAAGCCCAAAAATGTTGACTAAGATCTAGATGGCTCTGATAACATCTTAAGAAAGTGAACGCTAAGCCTAACTCAACCCTACAAATGTGACTTGGTAAGGTGAGGTTTGCATCCATATATGTATTATTATTATTATTATTTAGTCATATTTCTAGTTGGTGTGAGATTTTCTCCAACAGTTGATATATACCACTGCATTGTATTAGTTGTTATTCTTGTTGATATTTAATTCACAGAAAGGAAAATTTATTGTTTAATCTGTTCTGATATCCAAGAAAGCCTACCATGGTTTATAGACAATTTTCATTCAAACTTCTACATTGAATTTGAATTTCATTAAAATCCACCTTGCCTTTAACAATAGTACCCAATTTGAATTTCTAAAGTATCACAATCACTATATCGGTATACATTAATGGATAAATACTGTGGTTGCAGGTGCACCTTCTATAGTAACATAAAGTCAGTGGTAGAAGGTTATCAGAAATAGATGAAACAGCAGTTATAAATTTATAATGTCTGGACTGATTGAAGGACTTCCTGATGCTGTTGCAATTAGGTGCCTTGCACGGGTTCCTTTCTACCTTCACCCAGTGTTAGAGCTTGTCTCTCGATCTTGGAAAGCAGCTATTCGAAGCTCTGAACTATTTAGAGCTCGGCAGGAGGTTGGTTCAACTGAGGATCTGCTATGTGTCTGTGCTTTTGATCCAGAGAATTTATGGCAGTTGTATGACCCCTTGCGAGATCTCTGGATTACACTTCCTGTTCTTCCATCAAAGATCAAGCACCTTTCCCACTTTGGTGCAGTTTCCACTGCTGGAAAGTTGTTTGTGATTGGTGGTGGAAGTGATGCTGTTGATCCTTTGACTGGGGACCAAGATGGTTGTTTCGCAACAGATGAAGTCTGGTCATATGACCCTGTAGTCCGACAGTGGGCCCCTCGTGCACCAATGCTTGTCCCACGTTCTATGTTTGCATGCTGTGCTTTGGATGGGAAAATTGTCGTAGCTGGGGGCTTCACTAGCTGCAGAAAATCAATATCTCAAGCAGAAATGTATGATCCTGAGAAGGATGTTTGGATTCCAATGCCTGATCTTCATCGCACTCATAATTCAGCCTGTTCAGGAGTAGTCATCAGCGGAAAGGTGCATGTACTGCACAAGGATATGTCAACAGTGCAAGTTTTAGACAATGCGGGGCCTGGGTGGATTGTTGAGGAATGTGCATGGCTCCAAGGTCCGATGGCAGTTGTCCGTGATTCACTCTATGTGATGAGCCATGGACTAATCCTTAAACAGGACAAAGAAGTGAGGAAGGTTGTAGGTTCAGCATCTGAGTTTCGAAAGAGAATTGGATTTGCAATGGCTGGACTAGGTGATGAGTTATACGTGATTGGAGGCTTCATTGGCCCTGATAGATGGAATTGGGACATTAAGCCATTATCCGAAGTTGATGTTCTCACACTTGGAAACGATAGACCAACTTGGCGCCAAGCAGCTCCAATGACTTGGTGTCATGGTACTATTCTTGGTTGTACGCTGCTGAGAATTTAGGCTTTCGCATTCTAGGTTCTAGTGTTATTTGTTCTCGCAGGATTTGGATACCTTCGTAGACAAAGAATCAGTTGTTCAATGGTTTCCTTGTTTTGTATGTAAGCCATAATATTTGTCCTTGTTTTTATGTTGATCACATGCAGTAACGAGTTGAGTTTCTGTATCTGTTCTGTTTGTAGTAAAACAGTTAATGATCACCATTAACAAGGCAACAAATCGGTTCTATTGATATTCCCACCTTGAAATTCATCACTTCACTAGGAAAAATAAACTTCATTTAGCTATTCACCCTTTTGTGTTCTGACTGAAGTTTGATTGTTTTGATTTTGTCTTTTCCTTGAAGAAGAGGGGTGATTTGACGAGATAGAGTGAACCATTTATGACTAACAAAATTTGGACTAAAGATAATTTGACAAAGGGAAAGATAATTCAGAATTGTCTTTATTATTGATATGAAACTCGAGAACACCATTGAAGGATAACTCTTTCCCTCTCAATGCATCACATGATATTAGTTTATCAATATTAGTACCAAACAGGGAAACAGCACAGATTTACAATCTTTTAACTGCTTGAAAGTAAATGCTAGCTGGACCGTAGTAAAGGAGAGCAAAAGGATAAGCATTTGAGGAGGTACGGTTTCCATGCATGGTTGAAACTTACCATCTTGGGTCCCTGATAGTGAGTTAGAATAGTCTAAAATAAAAGAAGGAAAAACTTTCAATTCTTTGGCGATTATAGCTTAGGTCCTAATTATGATCGTACAAGGATAAAATGTCTTAATATTTCTTGTGTAAAATTTAAAAAGTTCAAGCCTTATATTTCACTTAATGGATTAAAGTTAGCTTTCAGAAAAATAAATAAAGATTTAAATCTTTTCCTTTATTTGGATAGAAAGTGAATTTAAAAATAAAATAAATAAGAAAGATATTCAATCAAGTAATTTTTGGCGAAAATTTGCATTTTCTGATGGATGGAATCAAAAAAGAATTGTGTATGCATTTTAAAATTTAAATAAAGTTTATTTTACATATTTTCTAATTCATTTTATTTAAATTAAATTAGAACACAGTGTTTGTAAATATAAAACTATGCCTGCAATCACTACTCAGAAGAAAAATCATAAGGGACAAGAAAAAATAAGTTTAGTGAAACCCACACATTTTCATTTTAAATCCTTGCTAACAGGTGAAATATTAAAAAATTATTCTCAATACTTCCACACTGAATTTTTTTCTTCCATAACACCTACAACAAACAAAGCTTAGAGTTTAATTTGTGAGATAAAAATTAAAAAAGGATTATTTTTACTCAAATTATATTTTCATTAAAATCTTTCTCAAATAATTTTTTCTGTTATAAACGGTTTTTCATTACAAAAATGAGTGCTCATTTTATCATCTCTAACAAAAAAATTAAATTAAAATATTAAGAAAGATAGACGGAACATAAAAAAGTAAAAAAAAAATGAAATATATTGTTAAAGATTAAATTTAAACATAACTTTTATATTCCAAAACTGAGTTAAAATAATTTTAAAATTTATTTATACTCTTTATTGAAACAAGTATTGTTTTCAAATTTAAATTTAAAAGTTGAGAACTAGAAACTTACAAACAATTCTAATGCAACCTAAATTAATTGAGATGGCTAGCATTTTTCTATAAATTATTTGGACTATATTAATTGTAATATTTGTTTTGTAAAAAATGAGCTAATATTATGATTCATTTTATGATAGCCAACAAATTAACAATATGATTGATTGTTTAGGAACTTTGGAGAACCAGTGGGTCTAAAACTATGTTCATAATGGGAGATGTTTGGGATTAATAAATAGCCACACTAGGTTCCTTTATTTTCACACTTTATACATTGTTTTTAATATTTGTCTCATTAAAAAATTCTAAAATATGGAGAACGTGATCAACCGCAGGAATAATGAAAATTATCCTCTGGAATTGGAGATATACTTTAAACATAAATAATTTGCATCAATCTTGATTATGTCTTTATCAAGTAAGTATTTTAAGTTCACATATGAATTATTTTATTCTTGATACATTATTTATGTTAATCTTATATTATATATCAGATTCGATTTTATTTTTTTTATAATCGGGTAATTTTAATTATTAGAAGTTGTTTCCGTCAAATGCCTTAGACAACCAATTTCGTCAATTCACGTCACTTTTTTCCTTTTAATTTTACTGAGTTTCATATTAACTAATTTAAATTTGACCAGTCCTTTTAATTCCTTTGAATTCACTATTTTATATATATATAAATATTTTTCAGTACCATTCAAATCCAAATCCAAATTTGTTCCTAAACATTCGTTGTTGACGTTCCAGTCTTCAATTTGTCTTTGTAAAGTTTATGCGTTTGTTGTTTGCGGCATGCATCTGTATGTCCATAATCCTTTTGCATTTTCAAGTCTTCTTTTCAACTGGTTGAGAATGACTTTGTTGGCGAACTTCGCATGTCCATTTGTTTGCGGATGTTCAACTGATGTTGTTATAGATTTAACTCCTAAATCTGATACTCACCTTTTATATGTTCCACTATTAGTTGAGAATCACTTTTGTATATGACGTTTTAAGCTCCCATGTCTGCGACGAGAATTAATTGTGCTTCATATTTGGCTTGATTATTTGAAGTTTTAAATTCAAATTTCAAAGTCATCTCTAACTGAAAACCTCTCGGTGCCTCTAGTACAATTCTTGCTCCACTCCCTTTCTTGTTTGATGATCCATCAATACATAGAACCCATGCTTCCTACTCGGATGATTTTGTCGGCAATTGAATAATTAAATCTACAAGAGATTGTGCTCTGATTGCTCGTTGCGGTTCGTATCTGATTCCAAATATTGAAAACTCCATTGATCATGCCACCATTCTACCTGCAAGTTCTGGTTTGCTCAACATTTTTGCTATTGGACAATCGATCCTCACTATTATCTGATGATTCTGAAAATATGGTCGGAGACGTCTTGTTGTGTGCACAAGGGTAAGGGCTATTTTTTCAACTAATTGGTATCTAATCTCGGCGTTTTGTAGGACCCTACTCACGAAGTATATTGGTTGTTGCTGGGTATTCTTGGATCAAGGCTACTCCTATGACTTCGTGTGAAGTTACTCAATATACAATTATAGGTTGGGTTGACACTAGTTTAACTAAGATAGGGGGTTCAATTATCATTTTCTTAATCATGGAAAAAGTTTGCTCACATTGTTCATCCAATTTGAAGGTTTCAGCTTTTCTCGACAACTTTATTATCTGTTTTGATCTCTCGGCAAGAATTGGCAGAAATCTTGCCACGGTATTTAATCTTCCTACCAACCTCTACACCTCCTTCAAGTTCGTCGGGCTTTCAAAATTGTTTCACATTTATCAGAATTTGCTTCAATGCCCCTATTAGTCAACATAAATCCTAAGAACTTTCCACCTCTCACCCTAAAAACACACTTCTCAGGATTCAACCATAAATTATACTTTCACATGCTCATCCACCACACATGACTTAACAATCATGTCATCCACATAGACCTCCATATTTCTCTCAATTTTCTCCTTAAACACCTTATCCATCAATCTCTGATACGTTGTTCCAACATTTTTCAAGCCAAAAGGCATGACTTTATAACAATAATTTGTCATTTCAGTGGTGAAAGTTGTCTTGGGTATATCTGGTTTATACATTTGTATTTGATTGTAACCCGAATAAGCATATAAAAAACTCATCCCAGCTAGGCTAGAAGCTCCATCAACTAATCTATCAATACTTGGTAGTGAATACGAGTTCTTCGCGCATGCCTTATTTAAATCTTTGTAATCGGTACACATTCTCCATTTTCCATTTTACTTTTTGACAAGCATCACATTTGTTAGCCACGTTGTGTATGGAGCTTCTTGGATAACCAGCTTGCAACAATTTTTCAGTTTCTTCAAAAGTTATTTTCCGTTTTTCTTCCCCCATCTTCCTTCTCTTTTGAGCTACTAGCTTTGCTTCTCGACAAATAGAGAACTTATGAGAAATCATGTCAGGATCTTTTCCTAGCATATCAGCTGCTTTCCAAGCAAATAAGTCCTTATTTCTCCTTAACGTTGCAATCAACCCATTTACTAATTCCTCTGGCATACTTCCTCCCACATACGTGCATTTTTTTTCGTCCTCCTCCCCTAGCTATATAGACATTGTCTCTTCTCTCGGCTCCATTCTCTCCTCATCATTTATTCTCGGATCTAAATCCACCATTGCCACCATATTTCTGCTTTCTTCTCTTCTTCTCGGCATTGTCGACTCTTGAACCATTTTTAGCCTTGCCACATAACATTCTCGGGAAGCTTTTGATCAACATATATAGTTGTTATATCCCCTTGTTCAGTTGGAAATTTCATAGCCAAGTGTGGTGTTGACACTATGGCTCCTAGCTTGTTCAATGAAGACCTTCCCAGCAAAGCATTATATGAAGTGCACGCGTCAACTACTAAATATCTGATTTTAATAATCTTTGTTGCATTTCCTCTTCCAAACGTTGTCGGCAAATCGATGCACCCCTTTGTATCAACCCTTTCTCCTGAGAATCCGATTAATTGTTCTCGGAATGGTATCAAGTCTTTTTCCTTCAGATGCAACTTGCGGAAAGTTTCCCAAAATAAAATATCAACTGAACTTCCTTGGTCTACGAGAGTCTTCATTACGGCATACTCTACTATCTCTACTGTTATCACCATCAGATCATCTTGTTCCAGATCTATTTCTTGGAAATCTTCATCAGTAAACAACATTGGTGGTAAACTTCTCTTTTTTAAAAGCATGATTTACAGTTCTGACATTCCTTAAATGTCTCTTTCTCGCGGACGAAGACATTCCTCCCCCAGCGAAGCCTTCAGAAGTGGTGTTGATAAAACCCCTAACAGGTCTTCCTAGGCTTCGCTCCCGACTTCTCCTCCTTTGATGGCTATGATAACCCATTTCATCTCGCCGCTCTACCCTTCATTCTCTTCTTTCGTCTCTCCTCTCAACCCTCCGAACATTTCTTCTTTCCAATTGTTTTTCTCTCCTTCCAACATACCCCCTACCTCTCGGCTCTGGACTTTGTCTAATCCTTATTCCTCCATCTTTCATAAAGTGTCTCAACTAGCCAGCTCATATCAACTCTTCAATTTGATCTTTTAAAGCCACACATTCTTTCGTATGGTGACCATGATTTTTATGGTATTGGCAACGTTTGCTTTGATCAACTTAATCTGGCATTCTCACTTTCCTTAGTAGCGGAATTACTTCGACTGACATTGCCTCTTGTAACATTCGTGCTCTAGTGGTGCTCAACGACGTGTATTGTTGAAATTTTCGACTACGAGGTTCTTCTTTTGCCCTTCTATACTAATATCCTCCTTCCCTCTCATTAGGCTTATTTCAATTCCTCCATCCACCCTTACTTGGTTCTGAAACTCCCTTAACTCTTCCATCTGCATAAACTTTGTTGCACGTTGCCTCAACTCATCAAGATTCATTGTCGATTTTTTACAAAGGCTATTAGCAAATGATCTCAGACTCAAGGCTGTAATCAATTGACACATAGTGACTTCCGGACTAAGATTTCAAATATTTAACGTCACCTTTCCAAAGCATTCCATAAATATCCTCAATGATTCTCCATTTTCCCGCCTTATACTTACCAAGGCAATTAATGTCAAGTGATGTGGGCGACTCGTGGCAAACTAAGCTCCAAACTTCTCTACTAAAGTATCAAAGAAATCAACAAATAATGATGGCAACTGAGTAAACCAGTTTAGAGTTGCTCCTTTCAAAGTTGATAGAAATACTTTACACAAAATGGCATCATTCCATGTATACATACTTATATGTGTCGTGTAGATTGTTATATGTTCATCGAGATCCGAACTTCCATCATATTTATCTATGGTTAAATTCCTCCAACTTTCAGGTAACGGGGTCTTATGATGGCTTTAGAGAAAGGATGTCTCCTTACAACAGTTTTAGCAAAAGTGCCAAAAGTCTCTGGTAATTTCCGCCTAGTAACTTCAAAACTTTCTTCATTGTACGTACTTTGCTAAAAGCATGCTCTCGGTTGGACAATTTCAAACGATATGTTTAAAATTGTTTCTTCGTTTAATCTTCGCCTTATGTATGCGTTTTCCACTCTTAACATACTCAGATTTTCTTCATTATTTTTCTTCAATGCCTCAATCTCTTGTTGTAATTGTACAAATATAATCATTGGCATGGCGTTCTGATTGCCTCACTGCTCCCCCGACTGCTTTCCCATTTTACTCATGTTTCTTCACTTCTTCAATTAACTTGTTTCTCGGCCCCATGGTGGGTACCAAAATGTTCTTACAAGAGCCTAGAAACAACTTATTCTTTCTTTTGAACCTATTGACTTCTCGGTCTTCTATCTCGGTTTGGACTTTCAGCTTACTACTACTTTGATTTGGGCTTGAGCTTGGATGTGATTTGTGGACTCTCACTCGTTGGACTAGGTCAATTAGATCTCTCGGCCTTTGGTCTCGGTATCCGCTCACGGTAGGTGTGTGTACCTACAAGGAGCTTCGATAATAAAGTCAAAATTGATTTTAGTTAATAATCAGATAAAATTTACTCTACTTACCTCTTGGGTTGATCACCTATTTATGACACTTTCTTATTAGGCCTTAAACCCCCAAGTTGAACTTTTACTCTTTGCACCTAATCTTCTTTAAAATATATTTTCTATGTTTTGGACCTGTTTAATGGACTTTGCTACAATAACTTATTATTTATTCATTTCTTATTTGATTTTTATCCTTCGGTCAATCTTTCAATCTTCTAACCTTTTGACCATTCAACCTAGAAAGTATATCAAATAAATTATTATGGGAGACCGACTAACAAAATCAATATAGAAAATTTTTATGCTGAGTCAATTCATGTTGTTGCATTTTATGTGAACCAAATAGATAACAAATCAACCATCATTGTTATCATTTATTCCCTACTTTAGTTATCAAAACAAAAGTGATGGAAGAGGCCCATGTTCAAGCTCAACAACTAGGTCCATGACAAAGAGGATTCAAGAAGATTGGGACTCTGCTACTGATGGCAGAGAAATGTTTCTTTATATGTTCAAAGAGGACCACAAGAAGTAAAGCCCAAGCCATGAGAGCTAGTTTCTTTATTTGTAATTTCAGTAGAATAGGGTTCCTTTAGCATAATGGGGGGGTGTGCTTATCATTGTAGCTCGAGTAAAGCCTTTTAGGGTAAGAAGTTAACCTAGCTTCTAGAACTTTGCTCCTAGGGTGCGACATTGACTTTAGTCAAAACCCTAGCAGCCGTTCTTTTGTGTATTCCCCTTCCTACCCTTGCTCCTTGTTCTCCAAGGCACTTGAACCTATATAATGGGGTGCTTGGCTCATGTTTTAATAAGATCAATTTTATGAGTAAATTGCTCTCAAATATTGCAAGCTTCTACTCCTTTATCTAGTCTCTCTAGGTTAGACACTTTGATCTTCACATCCACCTTTCTCCAAGTGATATGGCCCAACCAATCACTCTTCATACCTTTCATGCACCTACAAGGAACCCATAACTCTATATGAGCCCTCCTTGATCCATCACATCCATTGCTTCCGCCACTAAGAAAATTTAATAAAATATTTATTTCTATATTTATCTCCTAGATCAACAAACTATTTAAGATTTATCTAGAATATATATATATATATATATATATATATATATATAACAATTAAAATGAACATTTTTGTTACATGATATCATCAAGTTAATATATGCAAACAACAATATAAATAAAGCTGGTTAATTTTTGGGTAAAATTATTAGAGAAATATGTAACTCACATTATCATCTAATATAAATAACAATTTTATTGACCTTTATAATAAATATTTTAAAATAAATACTAATAATAATAATTCTGATTGTCTAATCGGTGTAAAAATTGCGTTCACAGTTGCCATTAAACTCAAGGTTTCAATGTATTGGGAATGAAGATTAATTTTTAAATATATTTTCAATTTCTTAAATTTGTAGTTAAGCCTTTTTTTTTCAAATTTTAAAAATAATTTTAATTTTATAATTTAAAAATATTTTAATTTTTCAGTTCGAACGCCTTCTACCAAATCTTCATAAGAGTAAATGCTTTATAAAAAAAACACGAGATCTTTGACAGTAAGATTGTAAAGTCAAATAAACTAAGTGTAACTAACGAGACTTGCAAACAAATTTGTTAATTATACATTGAAAATAATAACCTTTTTTTTTTCAAATTACAAAAAAAAAAATTAAAATTAGGAAAAGAAGTTATTTTAAATTGAAAAAATAGAAAACATATTTAAACGTGGAAGTTTTATTTTTCGTTGGTGGGTTATAGAGAGACTAGAAAGCCCAATATTTGGAACGGAGAAGGGCCAAACCCTAAGACTGAGGTTAGTTTCTCAGTGGCAGCATGGATTTGGAACCCAAGAAGGACATCGAAGTCGCTCCGGCACTCATCGCCGTTCACCCTAACCAATGCTCCGTCGCCGTCGCCGTCGGTCATCACCTTCGCGTCTTCGACCTCCTGTAAGCAAAACTTCATTTCTCTCATTTCACTTCAACTCACCTATTATACTGATAAACCCGCAGTGCCGGTTCCGCAGTTTCCTTAACGGACGAATCCGCCGCCGTTCCCTTCCACACCGATAACATCAGAGCCATTCGTTTTGGCGCCAAAGGAAAACTATTCGTATCCGCCGGTGACGATAAAACCGTCAAGGTCTGGTCAACAGAGTCATGGAGTTGCATCACCAGCGTGTAATTTCAACCTCTCTCTCTTTTTGTGCTGCTTCACGTGCACTCTCCAATTCAATAATTGATTTTCTTCCTTTTTGTGCTGATGAAATTAGGTCCTCCGAGAAGAGAGTGTCCGCAGTTGCAATTAGCGACGACGGAACCTACGTTTGCTTCGCCGACAAATTCGGCCTTGTTTGGGTTGTCGATCTCGATCCTCCATTACGCGATAAGAAACCGGCACCTCTTCTTTCTCACTATTGCAGTATCATCACTAGCTTGGTCTGTCACGTCTCGTGTTTTTGCTTCGGTTTGCTTTTCGAAATAAGTTAGGTATTTTTCTTCTAATTGTTCCTACGCCATTGTCTTCTGCAGGAATTTTCGCCGGATGGTCGCTTTATTTTAAGTGCTGATCGTGATTTCAAAATTCGTGTATGTTATAACATTTCAAATTGTCGTGTCCGCTATCGCTCTTTTTTTTCTGTAATAATTATGTCCATATCGCAGGTTACTTGTTTTCCAGAAAAGCCCTTAAACGGAGCTCACCAGATACAAAGTTTCTGTCTCGGTCATACAGAGTAAGAGTTGCTTCTATTTTTCTGGAATTTGATAACGTTCAGTGACTGCCATTATCAAATTTTCATGATTGTGGATACTGGGCATGGTTGCGTAATTTATTCTATTATTTAGCAATACTAAGGGCATTTCAAATGCTTATATTTTTGCTGTGCCTTTTCGAGTAAAAACTCAATTCCTATTTCATTCTTGTATTATAGAAAAATGAGTTGGGTAGAAGAACTTGTTATTAACAGAAAAACAACAACGGAGGGAGAACAAATTAAATTTTAGCACAAAGAAAAACATGGAAAGTTCTTTAGTTTTATGTGGTACAATTGAATTAATAAAATGTATGTTAAAAACCTACAATGCATTCTAGCATTGGAGATGACCTAAGTTATTGAGATCATCTTACAAGAGATATTTTCAAAATTATTTCTCTTACGCTTACTTTCCTCCTAGACAAATAAATGAAGCTGTCTTGTTCTTTTGGTTTTAGAATAAATGAATATGCATCTCTTTGCAGATTTGTTTCCTGCCTTGCCTTCGTTCAGGATCTGGAATGCCCTCAAGGCCTTCTTCTCTCTGGCAGTGGTGATTCCACAGTTAGTAATTTATTCAATCCTTCAGGATTCAGGTACTGTCTATTTTCTTTTAGATGAAAGCAATATGAAACTGTGAATTACTTTTTTCAGGTTCGATTGTGGAATGTTGAATCTGGAGCACTTTTAGATACTTGTGAGGTTGCAATTAAGGTATTTCTTTTAATTATTGGTGGTTCAAAGTTGTATAATTTTTTTTTTGTCTTCATACTGGACTTTCCAATTCTTCACATAAATGAAATATATTTTATTGATTTTGATAAGATTGTGGATTTTATTTTACCACTTTTTGCTGTGGAACTTGGTTTTTACTTTCTTATTCTGTATCTCTGTTTCCAAAGGCAGGACTTGTAGAGTCTGATGGCAAAGCAGAGGAGCATGACCATGCTGTTACTGATTTATGCACCGTCCTTGATGGTTTGCTTGTTGCAGTGGCCATTCAGAGGCAAGTCTCCCACTATAGCATTTTGTCATATTTCTCACTGTGAATTTTGTTTTGGTGTACTGACAAATTTTTTTTGATAACTCTGTAGTTTGCAAGGAATAATATTGTTGAGTTGCAATGTTTCTGCAAAAACTCTTTCTGTTGCCAAGGTAATTGCTCTTGCACATACTTGAATGACCATTATTAATTCATTCTGGTAATATTTAGTTAGGTTTTGTTTCTATTTTTAACATGGGAAGTCAGATTTGTTCTCGTGTGTTATTATTGTTGAGAAAACAAAGCTAACTGCTGATACGGTGAAATATGTTTCTAATGGTGGGAACACTCCAGGTGGTTTTAATGGCTGGAGAGGCCTTTGTCCCTACGTGCTTGGGGAGCAGCCCCTCTACAGGGAAATTGTGGATGGTTACTGGTGTATCTAATTTACCTGGTTGTAATTATCCCGCGTTGGCTCGTGTAAGAGTAATTTCTGGTATAGATGTTGAAAAAGAACCAGTTGTTGTGGGAGATGATAACATACCTGGGGGAGAAAAGCTGCTAGAAACGTTGCAAGGAAATGCATCCGTTGATGACGGTGCTTTTTTAGCAGCAGCTGAAGCTGTCAAAACAGCAATGGATCACCTGTTGATAAAAAAACAATACCCTTCAGCGAATAGAGAATCTAGGAAGAAATGCAGAAATGATAGAAAACTCAAGGGTTAGCATTTTTTTTCTCATTTTGTTTTTATTAATATATGAAGCAGTTTAGCGCGGTTTCCTTGATCACCACTTCCCAAAGATTATTCTAGACGATCCATTCTATTTATTCTGATAAACTGTGCATCTGAAATATTAAAATCAGATTGCCATAAATTTTGTTGTCAGTCATTTTAACATTGTTCTTAACATATTGTATGTGTTGTTCATCACTTTCATTATCTATACCACGAGTCCATGAATTCTCAGCTCTTCTAAATAGTACGATAACATTCGGCAATTTTTGTAATGTGTAGAGCGTCTTTCGTCGAACTTAAATGCTCAGCTGGTGCGCTGGTAGTTGCGTACAATATCATATTCAGTACATCACTATGACCCTCAGCTAGTTGGATGAGTTGAAAAAATAGGATACAAAATTTAAATATCATATTTAATGAGATTAATCTAAATTGATAGATTTAATTAAAATTTCAAAATGTTAATAAATTTATCATAATTTGGTTTTAATATAAATTGTCCTATATTATTAGAGATAGCGAGTTAATAAAACAATCCAACAACGTTAATAAACACATTTCGATTTTTTTTAAAAATGTTTTGTTCCTTTATATCAGTAGTTTGACAAATAATCAGTAATGTATAAAGGGTTGTGAATTGAAATTTGAATAACTTTGTGAAATTTTTTTAATTGTCTTTCTGAAGGATTCAATTGATGTTTAAAAAATTTTGTTATGATAATGAAATGGTTAATGATTACAAGATGTATAAATATGTATAATAATGAATTAATCTTATATGTGATTCTCTCACATTGAATAATGACATTAATAATAAATTCAAATAAGAGACAGGTCTAGAAGATTGCATACCAAGAAGTTTTTTTTGGTTAATACCAACTTGTAAATTTTGAAAGTCATAAGTTTTAATAATCAATTGACATGTTCTAACAATTAATTGAAATGAAATTGGGTGATTAATTTTTATTTTCCAATTCTAATCTTAAGTTATTTTGATATTGGAGATAGATTAGATTTCTGTGTATATATATTAGAGTTTATAATGAACTAACATTCTCAAGAGATGCCCAAGATTACTTAGAAACCCAATTTTGCGCCTAGTGTCTTGTCCTTATCAAAGTGTCTTCACCAAAACTTGTGTAGGACTTGTCATGATCACATTTTCATTCCCATTAATATTTTTATTTTCTTATTTTTGGGGGAAAAATGAGTTCATTCCTGCAGTCAATGAGTTTTGGGCTTTGTAAACAAGATTGTTCCATCAAAGACGTGTCTTGGGCCCATGTATCATATCAATGATATATCAACACGTCAGCACCAAGTGAGGTTAAAAAATTAAAAACTATCAAAATGATTGGATTGATGAGTTCAATGGCCATTGGCTCAACCAAGCAACTCCACCCATTTGATTCTCTAAGCTCACAATCATAGCAAGTTGGCGCTGTTATTACAATCATTATCAGCTAAATAAATAGTTTCACCAAAAAAAAAAAAAAAACAACTCTGGTTTTATACACAAGCAACATTATATAAAAAAAAATCAAATGAGATCACCAACATATTTTATTAATATGATATTCACAACAATGTCACTGCTTACAATTTGCAGGGATATTATTTATCATAAATTTGTTTTAAGTGATTAGAAGAAAAAAGTTAGAATTATAAAATTTTTAAAACTTGAAGACTAAAATAAATTAAAAATTAAAAAGAGACCAAAATTATAGTTCAGTTAAAAATAAATTAACAAAATGGTTTACTGATTGAGTCTCAGTCATTACCCACCACCAAAGGCCATATAGATAAAGTACAACATGAATACTCTTGTATTATTAATTAGTTTGAGGATATAGGGGTTTTGTTAATGGAGAACTACATAATTGAAAAATTGTTTGGTAGATGCTGACGTGGCTTTCTAATCTTTTCTAGATAGAGAAAGTGAGAAACAATGGAATATGGAAGCAGAGAAATGTCACGATGCGTGTAAGGACACGATTCCTCCTCATTTTAGGAAATGTAACTGCCGTATTCATCTGTACAATGTATACGTACATGTATACATGTATAAAGAGAAGAAAATATATTTTACTAACAGAACTATTCGTAAACATGCAACTATGAAATTGATTCATTCGTTAATTCACGTTAGCAAGTAATAGTATAAAATTATATTAGTTATGAAAGAGAAAAATACTATGACAACATTAATTAAATTTACACAAATAATGATAGATAGATTACACTACAATTATTCTATATATCTCTAAATTTAATTAGATATATATATTTAGATAGTAATAATAAAAATACGTATTGTGTTGTTGCACATAACATCATCCTCATCTATAATGTGTCTAATGCTATATGGTTGTGACAACGTGGTCCTATGTTTTTTTCAACATTTATCTAGAAAATAGCCGCACACCAAAGATTGAAGTAATTATCGTAAATTATGGCAACAACTTCATCGTTATCCAATAGGGAAAAAAACTCAGTGACGTAAATTTAGTGATGAAAAGCATGCATATGTTTGCTAATGTTTTAACACTGAATTGAAGAATCGTATATGAATGTAATGCAAGTACGGGAAGTAAAGATACAGATATAGTTGATGGTGTGATAAGAAGGAAGATATTAGGAAGTAGATTTTTAAATTTAATTTAATTTTATAAAATTAGTTTATAAAGTTTATACTTTCTTATTATTTGTGTGATATTACATATATATTGGTGATCCAATAATATTATGATAGATAAATTCATAAGACTAATTTAAGTCTAAATCAATCCTATAAAACTGGCTTATGGGATGACGTTTGCACTCACTCATATACAATGAAATATTCTCATCTTTAGTCGATGTGAGATCTCCAACACACCCCTCACGCCAAGAGTGACATGCGTGGGACAACATATTATGGGTGATCTGATAGCGGGTGGCGCGATAGGTCCAACAAACACTCGCTATGATAGACTTTAAATGACTCTCATATCATATTACAAAGTAGACTTTAACTCTAACTCAACTCCATAAAACTGACTAATGAAATGAGATTTGCACCCATCCATATAAAATGAAATATTCTTAAAGTGTCTGGAACTCCAACAAATTTTTTAGGAGATTATTTTGAATAGGAGGATTTGTGGAGGCAATATGGCAGTTGTATTTCCATGTGTTGACGTTGGTTTTAGGAGCCTCCTCCATATTTGGCTGCATTATAATTAACATCAACGTAGTGTGGTGACACTCTACCTAACTCCTTTAACTCATTCCTTCATCACTATGCCTCAACTCTTCTTGTCTTCTAGCAACCCAAACCTCATTATTCAACCCAATTTACTATTTTTCACCACCAATTTCTATCATTTACAACACTTTCACTTTATAATGTCATATCAAGTTTGGTATTCTACAATCATTCACATTAATATCAAACTTACTTTTATTTAATCCCTCTTACATTAATCTACTTATATTAATATTTTAAATATTTTATTGTTAATATCTTTTTTCATACATATTTTTTTAAGCAATTATGTTCGTGTATAACCAATTCTATTTCACCTACTTCAATAATTAATTCCAATATTGTTTAACTAATTTATAAAGGAAATTCACCATTTTCTTTCCTATTTAAATACTTGTAAAATTTCAAAATTTAGTTCTCTTCTATTTGATTAATTTACATTAAAAAGGTTTATCTCTTTTGTACTGAAAAAGGTTTTATGGAAACTTTAGTTTAAAAAATAGAACTTAATCATTCAAATGCTTAATTTTGATTATTTTAAATTTCTGAGTTAACCAGTGTTTGATGTAGCCAAGTTTTGAACGAGTCAAGTCAAATTGTATTAAAATCAAAATTTCTTTTATTAGTTTAATACATATTTTAATTGTTGGATTATTAATTTTATAGATGTCATGCAGACACGGACATTTTAACACTGTAAGATAATAATTGATTAGATTGCTGTACCTAATAAAAACATATTCTTATTTTGTGCGTATTAAATGAGAAAATAAATAAAATTTATCCTGTTTCATCTTCACATCCCTTACATCACACTGATTTAAGTAAAACCAGGTCTGAATCTTTTAAACGATATTTCTGCAAAGTGAATGAAAAACATAATTATAAAAACTCCGAAATGGGTCAATACTTAAAAAATGCTTCTAGTTAATAAAATAATTGTTAAATACATAACAAAAAAAACTCATTCCATAAACACTCCCTTATTATTAGCACTATTTCATATTTTTTGTTCTACCGGTAGAGACCGAATATGGACATCATTATAAGATAAATATATTAAAGTCAAAATATATTAACAGATTAAACCAACGAAAAATTAAAAAATTAAGTAATACACTTTTTATCATGATACAAAAGTTAATATCAGTGAAATAATATAATGGTAGGTTTTACTATCATGTTAACTTTGTTTTTTTATGTGGCTATTGGATCTTGTATAAGGGTTGAGATATTCTTGAAGTGTTTCTCTTAATTTATTTTTATTATTTGTTGATAAAAAAAATAATAGAATGGTACATCAATATCTTATAAATAGACACAACAATCAAAATAAAGTTATATTACAATATTTATTATATCAACATTTACTTCAACGTTGACAAATAATTTTACAAATGCACTATCATCTAAGATCAAAGTCCAAACACTTAGAGAGAAATCTGAAAAAGGAAATAAAATTATGAAGAGATAACTTGTTCAACTAATAGAAAGACACCGAAACCCTTATACAATAACATTTATAATTGTTTTTTGGAAATGTACTATATTAGTAATGCCCATTTTGTTCTCTTTGGGTTTTATCCTCTACGAATTTCTCCTTCCTTTTCTACTTTTTTTCATGGGAGATTGTATTATTGGTGCTTCTTTTGATGGTGTTTAAGCTTGTTAATTAGGACGAGAAAATAACTCTTAAGTTTAAGAATGAAATTGAATCAATAATCACTGCCCCTGTTAATAATTTAACTCTACTCAATATAGAAAGAATATTGATACCATAATTACATGTCCCTTTTCGTCTATATATGTATTGTATATTAATCTCGGTAGCTTGAATTTTACTTTAATATGTTTATATTACAATTTTGGCATGTATATACATTTCTGGAAATGAGTCTTTTATTCTTATATTTCACTGTACCAACAAACAGCACTATTAGAGGTATTGCTATCTCTCTCACCACCTTCTGTAGATAAGATTTTTTGAAGTGGAAATTTTTTATTTCTTCCTTCATTGAAAATGTAATGAAAAGGGTCTCCTCCAAATTATTTATTTACAAACTTTGGTTTCCATAATTTTGGAATTGTATGCATTATGTGACCAAACATCCCATGTTATCCAATAATTCAAAATACAGGCCATATCTTTCAGTTTGCAATTTCCACACTCCTCTTTCGCCACCTTTTTTTTGTCCTCGTGGAGTCTTCAGAAAACAGGGAAATGCAAAATGTTGTTGGCCAATACTTTATACAGTTTATGGGAAAATAGAATCAAATACTTCCTTTAAAATTTTACAATCATTATATAATTTTTAAGCATTGAAAATCTTACATAAGATTCGAATATTTTTTTGAAAAAGTAAAAATAATAAATGTTAAATGTTCTTCAATCTTAATCAAACAATATCGATACATGCTTAAAGATTAAGAGTAACAATGTTAGATGGGTGGGGTGAGATTTGGATGTAAGATAAACTAATTATTTTGATTCGCTAATCCATTTAAGTTTGTCTCAGATAACTTGTCCCCACCCATTTAAGTTTATCTCACATAACTTGTAATTCACACTGAGGTAGGTATAAGACAAGGCAGACAAGTTCGCTAACCCGCATAATAATAAAAAAAATGTGTTTCTTTCTGCATCCCATGAAGTTTAAAAATCGAATTCTGTAAGGTAAAATAGTTGTTCCAGACAGGTTATTCTCAATTTTTTTTTCTCTTTTGAATTTTCATTTTCAAAATTCACTTTTATATTATGAAAATTAAATTTTGAAATTAATGAGGTGCCGGAAAAAATTTGATGAGGTGCGGGAAGAAAGATCTTAATAAACAATACAAAATTATCTTTTCCAAATTTTACTTACCAATGTAGAACAAACCAATATGACCAAACAAATCAACCTTACCACCCTCATTAAAAATTATTATTATTTATTAATGATTCACTACAAGAAATAATAATATTAGCCTCCCCAAAAAAATCCACACAAAAAGTAAAAGGGAGATACTAAATGATATTAAATGATACTTATAGTGAGTTTAGTGTCCCATTAAGTTGACTCTAATCCAAAGGTTGCTAATGAATTAGTGGGGACTATGGGGGACACAACTATTTTTTTTTATGATTTTAGTGTCCGTTTAAAACCTCTTTGTCCACACTATAATTAATATTTATTTTTGTATCTCAGTTATGTATGATTTAGGGACACTATTAATGTTTCTTACTTGGCCCTCACATTTTTTGGCAGCTAATTACAACTTTTCTTGTAGTGATTTATCTTTGTGTTTTAGCAGGTAAAATTGAGTTTTTTTAATTGGTGTACTTTTTATTTATTTATTATTGAAATAGATGGATTTTTTTAAAATTACTCATATAGGTAAACACAAATTAATTGTAAAAACATTATGTATGCATTTCATAACTTTGATTAATAACTGATTAATGTTAATAATTTATTTTAAATAAAGTTGTGTCGGTTGAAATCAGATTATTCTAAAAACTTATTATGAAATTGAATCATTCATTTCATTATGAGTACTTTATGTGTTCTTGCTATGGAGATGGGATCTAGAAAACTATTGATGAGTTTGTCTTCCTTCTTCCTATCGGGCGGTTATGCTTCAGCTTTCTTTTCCAAGCTTCTCGCTACTCCTCTGGTCTTAGCTACTTGATCATTTGGTCTTCTAGAGAATACCGAATGAGGTACCTGCAGAAGGCACTACGACGCTCAAGTCAGCAAATGAGGTTCACAGTAATAAATGATGTACCTACTTCTTGGAATGTGTGTTATTTATATTATTTTAATGAGCCTACCTTGTTGGACCAGATTAGTGAGGTGGATCGGGGTTAAAGATGTATTACCTAATTCTTAATGATGACTTAACTTCACTGACCTTGATTAATTGTAATTGAACCGAAAGTATCGGTCGGCCCACCTAGACGTGGGTCATTCGGTCAACCCAGTTGTGGAAGCCGAGACATGATATTGACCGTTCGGTCCATACCAGTACACTTTAAGTAATTGGTCTTTCATATTTTATAATAAATTTTACGTTTCAAAATAATATTTTTTATATAAATAATTAATATTAACATAATATTTTTTTATATAAAATTGTATGTATTAATTTTAAAATAAATAATAAAATAATCCAAGAAGAAATCTTGTTAGCATGATCCGATTTTATTTAAAAAAACTTAATTAATATTAATAAAATTTGTAGTAGAGTGATAAAATTTCTATTTCCGCAATTTTAGTGTGAACCTGATATGATTTTATTTTCGTAAAACTAAAATCAGGTGATGCATTCACGACTTTTTTCCACTAACACAATTTGTTCATATAGATAATTTTTTAAATATCTGCCTACTTTTTTAATAAACGTAAAATATTGCACCAATTAAAAAAAAATGAAAAAGTGACTTAGAAACTCTGGTAACCATAAATGAATTTGATTATGTGAATAAGATTTAAAAATTTAGAATATGAAAACTTGGAAGTGAATGTGAAGTGAAGTTGGTAAGTGATACTGAAGCTCTTTTCAGATGAATGGATTGTGTGGTGGTCAACTTCATAAATCTTCTCTTCCAAACACAATCACGTGGACTGCTCCTCAAGTTCATAAATTTAGATTCCTTGCAACACAATATTAACACTTTTTTTTTAATTATTTCACAAATTGTTTCCAAATTGAAAAAAAAAATTATTGTTTTTAGGCCGAAAATATAATTTTGTCTTATTTAAAGTAGAAGATACACGGCCCAGTAAGGAGAAAGTGGGCCCTGGATAAGGTCGAAAAGGACACGGCTCTTTGGTGGGCCCACTTGAGGCAACGGATAATAGAAGTACGTTACGTGGAACAGGTAGGTTTCGTTAGTGGGTCCCATCCCACGAGGATAAGCAAAATGCATTATGCAGTCTACGTCTCTATATGCCTTCTGTATCGTTTTAATTTATTTAATATAAATGAAAAATATTATAACTTAAATTATTAAATCAATCAACTGGCTTCACCTTTACGCACCAAAACTTATATTTTCCTTACTAACCATCTATTAACTATGCACTCAATTATGGCAATGTTCATTTATTGTTTTCTAAGAATATGTTATATATATAAAAAGGTTGGTTGACCTAAGTTTTCAGTTTAGTTTACGTGTGGTGTTGTATTTTTTTTTTATCATACTTTTGGTTTATTGTTTGGTAAGAATTGTAAATAACGACTCATATACTAAGGACTATTACTCGATGTTCTAATTATATTTTATGATTATTTGTTTATTTACGAAAAAAGAAGATTTGTTGGATATTTAAAAGTTGTAGAGAGAGAGAGAGAGGATAGATCTATGAAGTGATGAAAGTTAATTCTAAAATAAAATGATTGAGTTAGCTGTTGTGTCTGTTTCCTTGTTATGAGGCACTGTGCGTAAGAGAGTGTGGACAAAATACCTTCCATCACCAACAAAAGATTGAAATGTTCAAAAAGGACAAAAATAAACCTGTTTATTCACACTGTTGGATGGTTGGAGATGAATCGCATTAAAAACAAAATTAAAAGGTGAAACTAAAAACCATATATTATAAGACTTCTTACTTACAATACAAAATACAATATAAAATTTAAAATCCTAAATTTTAGATAAATTCTAAATTATAAGTAACAAAATACACATAATTTTTAACTAAATAATATTATATTTTTACAATTTTTTTTTAAATAATTAATTTTTAATATAATATAAGAGTTATTTTTTAATTTATCGTAACAAGAGTTGGTTAGATTTATCCGACTATCTTCTAACTACTCATAATACATCATTCATAATACATCATTTCAAAAATAAAAAAATCTGATAAGAGAAATATATTAAAGTCCCACATTAATTAAAGATAAAAAAAAATATATATTTCATAATATATAATATATAAAGTTTATTTTATAATCCAGTTCTGTAAGAAATAATTAGATTTAGAATTCACCTTAATAACCGCTATTTATATAAAGTTACTAAAATTTAAAACCTTTTGTTGTCACATATTAGTTTAACCACAATTTCTTAGAATACATAATTACTTTTTGTTGAGCAAATGCTTAAGCATTCTGCAATCAAAATACTTTAAGACTCTTATATTGGATTAAAAATTGCAAATGAAATTGAAAAGTGATATAAGATATACATTCAAATAACAAAAAAATAAATTGACAACACTTTAAGAAGATGACGTAATAGTCTAAGAATATTTTTTTTTAAATCCCATATTTAAATTGTAACATTTAGTGCGTTTTAAAAAAAATCATAAACCTTTTAATAATATAATGAATATTTTATCCAACTTATTAATTTAAGAAACATGGAAGATATGGAGTCAATACAAAATTTGTTTGATTCACAATAAATAGTAAAAAGCAGTGATATATAAACAGATAGATAAAAATATAGAGATATAGGAAATAGCTAGTATAATAGATACATTAATTTTAATTTAATTTTACTTTTTTTATCAATTTTTTTTTTCTGTTTTCCATAGTCTATCATAATGTTAAATAATGACTAAAGAGGAAGAGAAAAAAATGTAATATAAATGTTGATAGAATAGTCAGTATGCAGAAAATTCTATAATTGATTTTTTTTAATTAAATTTTTATTTTGATAGAGATTATTTTTTACGTTAAACTATTTAATTACTTCTCTTTGCATGTATCTGACGATTAAATAGATCAGGTTGTTTTATACACTTTCTTTCCTTAATAAAACAATAATATATAGTAATATAGTTTTTGTAGAAAATATTTCAATTTAATTTCTAAAGCGCAATTAATTTCAAAGTCATCCTCATAATTTAATTACTGTTGTTAAAACACAATGATTTCAAGACATTCATATTTTTTAATGTAAAATATATAATAATAACAATATTAAACACGTTAGTCAAACATAAAAATAAAAATATTCTCCTTTTGATTCTGAAATCTAATATATATTAATTTCTGCATTTGGTTATATTATAAGTTCAAAGGCTGACATTTAAATAACACTAAATGATGAAGATAAAATTAAAAAAATGATCTGGTTATAAAAAATAAATTTAAAGCAGTTTTTATTCAGTCAAATTAAAAATAAATGAGATAATACTACATATGAAGACAACGATGTATTTCAACATATATAGTAATAACGTTTGATTTTCATGCACACGACTCCTTTGCTTCTCCTTCGTTTATCTGTGAACTGGCATGTGAATCCAAACACGACTCTCTCTTTCTCTCACTCTGTTCTCTCTTTTTCTTCTCTTCTTTATTGCTCCAAATCCAAAGCTCTTTATTTAAACTCCCAGACTTTGCAGCATTCAAACAGAAAAAGGAAAAATAGAAAAATGAAAAGAGGTAGGAATCAGTGATGGGGAGGAAGAGGCAGGAAGTGCATGTGCTTGGTAACCAAAACCAAACAAAGCTCAGGACTTCATTTTTGGGATGATGCTTTTTCTCATACACAGCATCAAATCCAAAACTGTTTGTTTTTTGTGATCTGTTTCTGAACGCCACAGATCAAATGGCAGAGCTGCTGCTAATCACATGCCTTTCCCTACTTTTTCTCATTCAATATCAAAATTGACAAAAAAGATAACCGAGGAGGCAATTCTGTTTTCAGTTTTTTGCGTTGTTTTTTGTGAGTTTGTGTAACAAGTTACAAGTACAGAAACATTCCCAGTACGCTAGATAGGCTTCAGTGTTAGAACCAGGAAAAGGACCTTTGCTGGCGATTTTTTGAAATAGCAACCTGCATCCGTGTGAGTGGTTTGTTATTGCTAGTGCCATCACTCTCTATAACCATTTTAGGTGAGTTTAATTTCTCGTAAGTATTTCACCATCTTTGTAACATTTTCTTGTTGGTAATTTATTCTAATTTTGAGTTGATCTTGGTTTAGGAGTTAATTTTCCTTGCGGGATCATTTTCGTTCCACTTATGCTGCTGAGGAACAGATCAAGAGCGGTGAGCAAGCCAGGTTTGATGGCTGATCATAGCTCTCAGCAATCCCCCACTCAAAACTATGCTAAAACTATACCCTCTCTATTTGGGTCACCCAAATTTAGAGATTTCACCAACAAGTGTCTCTCCTCAGGAACCGAGGCCTTAAGGAGCCCAACTTCAATTCTTGATGCCAGAGCATTATCCCCTTCTGCCTTTGGGAATCCATTCTTAACTCTTCCATACAAAATCTCCCCACCAAGCAGAACTTCCTGGGACAAGCCTGATTCAAAGGGCCTTCGTCTTGCTCTTGTTGATGCTCTCAAAGATGATGACAACCCAATTCATGACAATTCTGAGCCCAACAAAGGAAACGTTTTGCTTAGAGTGAAAATCCCATTTGAGTCTCAGACATGTGCTGATGATTTTGGAACCAAAACCAAGGATTCAAAAAACTCATCGGGGTCAGAAATTTCTGCAAAGGATGATTGTGCTTCGCCAAGTGTGAGGGCTCTGTCTTGGAGTGAGATGGAGCTTTCTGAGGAATATACATGCGTGATATCCCATGGACCTAACCCAAAAACCACACACATATTCAATAATTGCATTGTGGTGGAGACCTATTATTCTCTCCCCCAAAACCAAAACTCTCATTCTGCTACCTCCGCAAATTTCCTCAGCTTTTGTCACACTTGCAAGAAACATCTTGACCAGACCAAGGACATCTTTATTTATAGGTACACACACTTTTCCCATCCCAACCTTTGCAATTTGCATTACTAATTCTTTTGATATTAGCCTTCTTCTGTGACTCCTCAACCACAAGATAACAAAACTTGAAAGCCTTTTTATTATGTACTCTGCCATTTTTTTCAACAATATCTCGACATAGATAATACTCTATAATCTTTTTATTTATTTATTGATCTTATTTAGTTTAATCCAGCTGAACAAAGTTTAAGGTGATGAACTGGTTTATTTTTATGCAGAGGAGAGAAAGCTTTCTGTAGCAGGAAGTGCCGCCACCAAGAAATGGTGCTGGATGGAATAGAAAATTCAGAGTTTGAAAGCAACGGTTTTTCTTGACTTCACTAGCATGCTTTGCATGCACGGTGGCTCCAAAGTCCTGCATTTTGAGGAGGATAATAACCGGAAAAACGCACAAAGTCAAATCAAAATTTTCCATTCATCATGATTTTATTACAAGACTAGGAATAGTTGTAGTAAGTAGTTACTAGTTAGTATTTCATTGTAATCAGTAATGTCCTTTTTCCCTTTTCTACCACCTTTTTTGAAGAAGTCTTTTGCGTTGTTATTTTCTTTTTTTGCGTCCTCTCCCCTGCAAATAGAGATAAGAGGGGATGTTGTAGAGTTCATTCCAAGTGATGACTAATTTGATTGCTTCTTCTGGTTTTGGGGTGAAGCAGACGATGATGTGTGATTGAAAACAGTGCCTTTCTTTTTCTCCTTCCTTTGAGTTTATGATAATGATGGTGCTACCTATTGTTTTAGAAGGGGACCGGTTAATTATTTCTCACAAAGATTCCTCTCTCTCTCTTCATGTACTCTATTATTATCATCCTTAGCCATTGCCCTTCTCACCCTACCTTGAGTTGATAAACAATTCAGCAAACCATTATAATAATACTCTTCAAAACTGACAACGACACAAAAATATACATCTGTTAAAAGTCCTTTTCCTTACCCATTACTTCATTATCCAATTATTTTAATATTAGGTTACCCTTGGAAACTTTGATACGTATAACATCCAGAATCCTCAATTTTCAAACTTTGGAGTTAAAAGCCGTTTGTGATGAATTAATTAAACACCCCAAATTCTTATTCCACATCCTAAGATATTTGTCCTAATCCATAATAGTAATGCCAACAGATTACAGTGAGAGAACAAAAAAGGCATGAAATAACCAGAGTGATCATTAAAGGAAGGAGCAGAAGTAAATGGAGTTGAAAAGCCAAAAGATTTATGGAACAAAAAGAAAAAGGCCAAAAGAGATGAGGTAAAGGTGTTCTAATGTCCTATACTATGATAACCTTTAATGCGCCTTGCTGCCTCTTTCTCTTTTCCCCATTCTGCCTTTCAATAACTAATTGAATCATTGCCTTTACACAGTTCTAGTAACAGTTTGGGAGCATATGTGGATGACTGGATCAAAGATGCCATGTTACCATTTTCAAGATAAATCACTTCATACCTTACTGTTTTCAACATTTATGGAATACAAATGAAGTATCCCCCTCTTGAACTGAAATTACTTTTTAAGAACATAAATATACATTAACTTTTAACTTAGTTCAAAATCTCAAAGTCTTTATTTATTTAAACTTCGTTATCAAACTAAAATACTCCAAGATTTCTTCTAAAAATGTCTTAAATATTGTTAATTAATCATCTCTTTTTCACTTAATTCTTCTCACCTCATTAATTTTGTGCTACTCATACAAGTTTATTTCATTAGTTAAGGATATTTTAAGAAAAACAATTAATGCAAGAGGAAAATAGAAAACAATCCTATAAAATGGAAAGAAGAACTTTTGGAAAAAAAAATCTTATGTACAAGAACAAAGGGAGTATTTTCTATTTTCCATGCCTAAACGAGTAAAACACAACTTTGAAGGTGTTGGTAATGATATATAGGATGCATACCATGTTTTTAATTTGGTTTTAGTTACAATTTATCAGAATCTTTGATTTTTTTTTTATATGTTGACAATCCTGTATCACCAGATTACAATTAGAAAGATAAATAACTTGCTGAAATGTGAACTCAGGTGAAGAGATTGAACAATTTTAAAACTGCATTGTAGCACATCGCAATTGTAAACTAACATCTTTGACTGGGTAGTTGTCAAAGTATCATTTTTCAATTGTAAATAAGAAAAGGTCACGGTTAAAAAATCATAATGTAATCACAAGCATGGAGCATAGTTCCTAGATTGGTAGTTTTGCTTCATTGAAGTCTTAGTTTTTTTTAATAATTTTGGTGTAATTTCATTTCAAAATCACTAGAATGGATAAAAATTTAAAATTTTATAACAATGAATAAGTCGTATCTTATGTGCATGAATTCGTAGAAGGGACGTCATATTAGTTAAACATGATTTCAATTTGGACCTCAAATGAAGAACAAAATCGTGTTATCGTTCCACGAATTTGGTACAAGAATGTCAATGAAAAAAATCATTCTCATTAATGATAACTTTAATTCGTATATAATCATTTTGTATTTGAAAAATTTGTGATATGTAAGAAGTCTTTTGTGATATTTCCATATACAAGAAGTCGTGTGGGTAGAACACGAGTTTATTGCATAACATAAAAAAACAGGTGAAGTCGTGTATGAGGTGACGACTTTAGTTGGTTTTATGTTGCACTCAAGTCATGCACTACATACATGACTTCTCCTTGACATGATTTTTTTTTATAGTTTTGTGTGTTTGGTACATTAGGCAAGGACAACAAATGACGAGCTTGAGGAAGGGGGCACAGGTGACAAGGAAATCAAAGGTGAGTGAAGGGAGGGTTTGGGAGAACTAGCGAATGACTAGTTTCAAGAAAATCAAGAGCACCATGTCGTTGTTTAGCATGTAGAAAACGCTTTCCTCCTACATTCAAGCTTGATTTTTAGTCACCACAACTCAATTTGCCTATTTAGATTGAGATTTCTACAATTTATACAATTAAAAATAGCACTAGATATTGCATCAGTTCATATTTTTTCCTTTTTCTATTTCTTCACTTTTAAATTCTTTTGAAATATATATAACACTATTTTGCATATGTGGGAAGACCAAGTGCTTCCAAACCTTCCCTTAACCCCTCTCTAATTCCCCAACCACCCGCTCCTCCCTCCTCAAGCTCACCATTTGTTACCTCATTCTAGTGTATCAAATATATAAAACTAAAAAAAAATCCAAAGGAGAGATCGTGTAGGCAATGCACAACTTCAATGTAACATAAAAACAACTGAAGTCATTACCCTTTTGCACAACTTCAGTTGTTTGTATGTTGCATTGAAGTCGTGCAGTTCTTGTGTATGAAACATCACAAAAGACAGGTTTTACATTTTCATGACTTTGTAAAATACAAGATGATTATATGCTAATTAAAGTCATGACTGGTGAAAATGACTTCTTTCATTAACATTCTTCTACCGAAGTCGTTAAATGATAATACGACTTATGTTCTTCATTTGAGGTTTAAACTAAAATTGTGTTTAATCAACACGACTTTTCTTTTACAAAGTCGAGCAAAGAAGTCACGACTTACCTCTTGCTATAAAATTTTAAATTTTACCATTTTAGTAATTTCAAAACAAAATTACACTTAAAAGGCTTAAAGTTTTATCAACAAAAACAATCAAGACCACCCATATCACTTTTTCCTTTTCCATCTTTTAACACTTGTGTTATTTTGAAATCACCAAGAAAAATCAATCCTAATCTCAGATACCTTTTTTGCATTGGATTTTCTTAAATTATTTTTATTTATTTCTATGTTTTTTAATTAATTGTTGTTAAACATATTAGATAAACTTAGTACTTTTAGGTCCAAATTATAAATAGATCGATAATAAATTTTATAATTAGTTTATAATTATTTGATATAGAAGTTTTATATTTTGATGAGGAATTTTATTTAGATTTTCTTTAAGAACTTATATTTGAATAGTTAATTTGATGTGTTTTCAACTTGTTATTTTGTCTATTATTTGGCTGAAATGGTAAAAGAAAATCATTCCTCGTGATTAAACATTTACGAGGATCAAACTCTAAACCCTAAACCCAATCCATATTTTAGTTTTATGTTATTTTGTTATCTTTGTTTTGATTTTACCCTTCAAAAATTATGTTTTCTTATAGGGATTCTCACTCAGACGAGTCCAATCTCACTTAAGTAAGTTGAACGAGGAAAAGTGGGGTGCCCTCTAAAGTCATCTCGTTCAAGCGAGAAAAATCTTGTTCAAGCGAGTTTTACGACGAAAAAAATGAGCTTCCTGCAGGGAATCTGACTTAAGCGAGAAATATCTTGCTTAAGCAAGTATTACGCCGAAAAATAGAGTTTTCTTGCAGGGAATCTCGCTCGAGTAAAATTTTTTTGCAAAAAAAACTAATATCTCAAAGGTAACCCCCTCCCTATATGCCTCCTGATTAGTTTGCAGGTTATGTATTTTGGCTTGGGGACAGGTACTATTATTTAGAGGGGACAGATCCAGCATATGAAGCAAGACTATAGATGAAGATTTTAACAAAGAGTTGGATGACTTCTTAGGAAGAGAGGATTGAGCAAGAATATGGTTTATCTTTCTAATTCTCTTTTCTTTTCAGTTATTTTAATATTGTGTTTCTGTTTATTTCTATTTTAGTTTTTAATTATTTTTATTTCTGTTTATTTGTTTAGTTTGTTATTTTTGTGCTTGAATAAATTTTTTGTAATATGCTTATTTGGTTATTTTTATGTTTTGAATTATTTTTCTTGAATAAATTTTAGTTTTAATTTTTTTTTTCTAGTTTATTTTTCTCAAATAAAAAAGAACTAGAATGTATATTTGGAATTGTGAAAAAAAAAACGTGTTTAAATATTAAATAGTGAGATGAATTAGACACATGTTAGAAAAGAAAATATGATTGAAGCCCTATTCAAATGTAGTTAAGATTGTGATACATGAAAATTTAACAGGATGATTGATTAGGACAGAGAATGACAAAACAAATAGGAATGAAACTAATTAAACCAAGTGAGTGTGTGAACCTTAAACAATTTTGAGAGTTTTACTGATGAATTGACAGTTGTGGTTGCTTAATTTTTATTTTTTGTTATATCATAAAAGAGTATGAAGATGATTGAGGCTTTTGTGTTAATTAGGAACTCAGGGCCAAATAGCCAACCTTTATCTTATTAGAATTCAATTTTTTTTATATCGTCTTTGGGCCAATTTTTTTTGTTATTATTGCACCCTAACCTTTGATGATATATTTTCCTACCCTTTAGCATGTTTAAGGAATGAGAACATAGATGCAATAAATATAGAAAACGGAATGGTTGGTTCTGATTGTTGAAAACTCAAAATGATGAAAATAGGAAAAATTTATTCCTATTAATTAGAAAAAAAAAATGCATGTTGAAAATCATGAAAAGGTAGAAAGAAAAATGAGGAAAAGTGTGAACTCAAACGAAAATGGTGATTAGATAACATATATGTTCTTTATAACTGGATTGTAGGTATATTCTTCTTCTTTAAGATGTGCATTTTGTTATCTGAAAAACCAATATTTTTTGGAAGCTCGGCCTCATTACAACCCTGGAAAAGACCCCAAGATTCATGTTTCTAATATGTTTGTGATAGGAAGATGCAATGAAAAGAAATTGTGATTTGTTATGATTTCGTGAAAATAGAGAGAAACACTTACCTGTGAGCATATGAGAAGTAATTCCTTAATGAATTGTCATTTTATTGTTTTGATTTGATCCTAGAAGTTGATTGTATCTATATTTTTCTATATTTGAATTTGGAAGCATCATAAGTTTCAAATTTGATCGGTTGTTTAGTGAACTATATCTCGGTTGAGCGAGAGAGCGATATAAACATTGGGTCATTTTATGTTTTAATCAACAAGCCCATTAGTGCGACGCAAGAAGTCGCATCACCCTAGAAAATTAGGTTAAATAAGGGGCTTGAGGCACAACCCTAGTGTGCATGATTGAGAGGAAAACACCATTGAGTGAATTGTAATCCAATTGGGAGAATAGAAGGTGTTAAAAGATGTGTGGCTAATTCTACCATTTAAGATTGAAAGTAATTTGTTCAAACTTTTATGTATTGAGGTGATCTCTGAACATAATATTTTGCTCTTGATTGATTATTCATATTATTGTTTTACTTCTAATTCTTAATCTAGAATATTAAATATGATTGGAAAGTATTTTTAGGGTTCTGACCTAATCAATAATACTTGACATATTTGAGTGTTAGGAATAAACTTGAAATATTTATTGTTATCAACGTCTGATCTTAATAGTAATTTTTTTATTTATAAATATGCGAGGAATCGATATTTAAGAAGCATCTTAAGAATTTTATATGCGAGAAATCGATATAAATGATTTTTATATGAGCATCAATATCAATCAAAGGACATAATATTATTCGGCTAATCTAAATACAAAAGAGTGAGAAAGATGAAACTCAATTCCTATTTTTCCAATTGAAACAACAACTCTTTGCTTGTTTTCTTGTTAATCATTGTCATCACAACAAATTCCAACAAACTTTTATTATTCTGTTTTATATTTAGTAAATATTTTACTTGATTATTCAATTGTTCCTTGTGGGTTCGATATTCGTCCTTAGGAACACATTATTACTTTTGACAACGCGGTGCACTTGCCGTAAAAAGTCATCAGGTAACATGTTATCTTTTGGAAACAGCTCCTTCAACAACAACAATTCAATGAAACTTCTATCAGTCCATCTTAAATTTGTTGATAATGATATAATGTTACTGCATCCGGGGTACAATTGTTGCTCCAAATCAAACTTCAAAAGAATCATACACATGTATTCTTCCAAAATTTTCTTCACGAACATCACGTATCATCTACTTTAAATGATCATTCATCAAGAGGAAAATCTACATAAAACCGTATAACAAACTTGATAAAGAGTTAAAACACTATCAAAAAATCATTAAATATCAACTAATTTAGAGACAAAAAATAATTAGTCATTATATTTACGTAGTTAGATATTATTTTATAAATTAAAAAACTATTGGTATCTAAAATAGTTTCTATTATTAATAAAAAAAAATTATAAAGTAGTTTCTAAAATTGATATCTAGTATTAACTATCAAGTTTTTAGTTACTAACTTTAGTTACTAATTTAATTATAGACTAATCTAGAATTTAAAGTAATTAATAGCTAAAACATTGGTAGCTAATGTTAAATACTAATTTAAAAACTATTTTATAAATTTTTATTAATAATAGAAACTACTTTAGATATTAATAATTTTTTAATTTATTAAATAATATCTAACTTAATCAATATAATGGTATCTACTTTTTGTTATTTAATAATTTTTTAATAATAAAATATTTAAAGGAAGGACATTGACTCGAGCACATTGAAATATTACTCAAATTTATTATTGATGAATTATTTTTTTTATGTAACCTTATTAATAAAAATACTTTAAAAAAATCTATTACCTATCATTACAACAAAATTCGGTATTACACACAACAAAAATTAGTATGTAATAGAAAAAATCCATAATATTTATTTACAGATAAATTTAAACTTAACCAACAAATTTGTTCTGTAAGAAAGTTTATTCTTTTTTAATGATAATTTAAAATTTCATAGTCTATAAGCATCTTTGCTAGCACTCTTGTAACATGAAGCTTAAGCAAAGAGAGGGGGCATGCATGTGGCTATGCCTACTTTATAAGCAAATTGTTTCTTAAGGATCAAATTTTATATGTTATTCTCCAATTATATTATAAAACTTAGTTCGATAATAGTTGTAATAAAGGTTCTATTATATATAAGGTGAAAATGCAAAATTTGATGGAAAATATAAGTTTTAAGGAGTCAAAGGGTAATAATTTTCCTAAACTTTTTTTAATTTTTTTGAAATATATATATATATATTGGATTTTGGATCTTCAAAATTCTATTTCAACTTTTGGCTTTGCTAAAATTTTTCATCAAGCCACTGATAAGTTTATTTTCTTTTTAAAACCTTGGACTCATGTACCATGACTTCAAAAATCAACTCACTATATAAGAATTTCATTAGCAGTTAAATCTATAACCAGTTTTGCTACACTAATTTCTGATTCATGAGTTGAGGCAGAGGTAATGAAGGAGAATATGCAGGGGCATGCAACCCAGACTTTTTAAAAATATGTATTTAAATTACTATATAAAAGGATTATATATAGTATAAAATTTATAAATAAAAAAATATTACAAAATTATGCATAAAACTACCATGTTAGATGATTTCTATAAATAGAAAGAAAAGTGTAACTACAATAATAACATATATAGTAGGAGCTGACCAAAAAAAAACATATACAGTAGGAGGTAAAAACAAATTATAAGATGTTGAAATGTTGATATATATAACATCCAAAATTATATTATACATATAACTTATGATAATTAAAGTTGCGGCTAATTAAGGATATAAAAAATATCTAATTAATATATTTGAAAATGGGTCCCTTTCTTATAATTATGAGATGTATGTATTTATTTTCTTGTATGTATAAATGATTTAAGTTTATTCTTATTTTTTTTATTGGCAAAGAAAATTTATTCCTATTGAATATAGTTATTTATTTGTTGTACATGTAAACATTTAAATTTGTATTGAATTATGGTGTTTTGGCCCAACATATGAGCTTGTCTTGTCCTAATGAGCGCTAATGCGGCATAAACATGTTCACCACATAATGCAGAGACATAAACCAGAATTTATGCTTCCCAACCATAAACTGTCCCAAAGACACACGTGTCGTGGAGTGAGAAAGCAAATGGCAAACAGTGGTGTGTTTTTTAGGGAGAAAGCGAGCAATAGTGGTAGTAACTAAAGCATGCATATAGAGTATGTAAATGACGAAGAAACGAGAACCTTAAATTGGCGATGGAATGCAGTAGCTGGTGAAGCATTAATGGAAGACATTGACATGTAGAAATGCAGGTGCAGGAGCAGTGTGGCCCGTGTGAAAACTGGAGAACACACACAACACAACAGAGTTGGGACCCAAAGAACTAAAAAGTGCGCGTGCATTAGATGCTCAATGGATGATAATAAAGAACAAACAAAAGGAACCTAAAGATGGCGACGCCTTTGGCATCTTTCAACGTTGCGATAGATCAGAAATAACATCCGTTGTGACACCTTTAGGATATATATCTATGCCTACAACAACATTATCTCCACCTAGCTACCTTCTGCTACAAACGCAAGGCTAAATAATTACTACACAACAAAACTCATCACTTTATAGTACATGCTCAACAAATACAAATAAAACCATAAAATGACAAATCAAAATATATGCTTAAATTTGGGTAACAAAACAACAATTACTAAATATGTGACACTATTAGAACTAACACAGACTAAATTTTGAGGGTGTGACGTCATGTTTGAAAGGAAAATCTCATTTGTTAAAGGTTTTAAACCATATTTTCATTTTTTTTTTACTCCCCGTGCATCAAAAGGGATGGTGGTAGTGGATCATGGAAGGTTTTGTAAGTTAAAGCCATGGAAGTCAAATGATGATTGGAGGCATATTTTTAAAATGGCGTCAAAACTCAAAAGTTTTGGGTTTGTTGGTCATATAGGTAGATGCTATACCCTATATAGGTATAGGTGTTTGAAATCATATGGAGTGGGTCAAGCTTTTTTTGTTTTTTTGTAAGTTGCTAACTGGTAATGATCATCCATATTTTGAGTGTTTGTGCATGCCACCCCTTTTCAAGTTTTTATTGCAACTTTTCTTCACTTTTATTAAAATCTTTTTAGTTAAAATAATACATTGTAAACAGACAATCATCCATTTCAATGTATACAATTTTTTGGATTTTTATGAAGGGTGATTACTTTTGTTTTTAATTGTATTTTGATCTTTAAGTTATGTTTAATTGTTATATATATATATATATATATATATATGTATATGTATGGATTAAAATAAATGAATATACGTGGATAATTTTGTATTTGTTTTGATAGGTATGTGTTGTAGGTAGATAATTCACTATGGCTGGTGAATTTTGATAGGACGGTAACTATAAATTTGATTATTAAATATGTGTGTGTGAAAGCGCGTAACCTATGCCACGGGTTTTCTGAAATTTAAGAAGTAATAAGTGCTGTTTTTACCTAAATAGATACAAGTGTTCTTGCTACATACGGAGTAATAACGTGGACTCCTAGGCTTCACGTTATTAAAAGCTATTTAATAAAATAGACTTCATTAACAACTTAGTAACATTCATATTCTTTATACCAACTAAATTTTTATACCTACCTTATATCTATTATTTTATTTTCTACCCTTTTATAAAAATATATTATTTTAATGACTATATTCGTCCTAAAAGTATGTTGCAAAGTGAATAATGAGATTGTCACAATATCATTTCTCATTATTCAAATATTAATCCGTACTCCTTTTACTTCTCAAGAGTTCTAATTCACTTTGTTGAGCAATGTCATGGTAATCATGGATTGAATGAGACCAACCATCAATTGAGACAAATAGTATTTTTCTAGTTTTATTACTTTTAATCACCTTAGTTTCTCTTACATCACTTTTTATTTGTCCACTTTATTGGTTCAGTTACATGTGGGAGTTAAGGAGACTTGTGTCACGATTTAATTTTAAATTTTTATAGTATTTAAGCAAAATATTATAATTAATTATTAAGGTTAAGCTTCAGTATCTCATAAACTTTGAAGTCATTTTCAATTAATTTCATATTAAAAAAAATTATAGAATAAACTAATTTTAGAAATCAAAGGTGTTATAACGACTAAATTTATAACAACTAAATTAAAAAAAATTTAGAAACTAAAAGAATTATTAATTTTTAAATTAGATAAATAGTTTTTATATCTAATTAGTTATCAAGTTTTTGTCACTAATTTTTGTAGCAAAAATCTTGATACCTAAATAAATATCAATTTAAAAATTATTTATCAATAATAGAAACTAATTTAGAAATTAATAATTCTTTGAGTCATAAATTTAAAAAAAATACATTATATTGTATTATTTAAAAGATGCAGATATAAAGTAATTTAAATCATATTTATTTATAAATTCAATTTAAATTATGAATTATGAGTAATTTAAATGTAAAATAATAAACTTTCTAATTTATTTAATTAAAATATATATATATATATATAATTAAATATATTTTTATTGTATATATATAATCCATAAAAATGTATTGAAAGGAACATAATAAAGATATTTTAGTTAAAAAATTATTTATTAAAAACATTGTTTTTAATATTTATGGGGAATAAATTCATTAAGACTTTTTGTACTTATTAAGATGAAAAAAAATATTTAGAAAATAATATACTTTTAAAAATTTACCAAAATGGATTCCATTTGGATGGAATATGTGTCATGCTTCCAATTACCATTTTTTTAAGAAATGTAACTTAAATGAACTTGTTAATACGTTATTCGAAGGAGAAAAAATTATAAAAGGAAAGTTGTGAGTTTTTAATTATATAATACTTTGTAAATTTAAAATCTTTACTAGTTCTTCTAAGGTTAATTGTATATTATCCTTAATATTTTTTTAATAAATACATGTCACGGTTATTAAAAATCAAATATATTTCCTTCATTTTAATAGAATTCAAATAAATCAAATATATTTCTTTCATTTTAACTTGAAGAGTGTGGATAAGAGAAAATTTTCAAAAGTGATATCACTATCTAATTAAAGTCTTTTAAATAAGAAAGATAATTGTAGAGTCAAAGGAAAAGAAAAGGTTAGAAATAAAAATTAATGTTTTTTAGTTATAACTTAATTTCTCGTCTAATAAATATTAAAAAAACATAGGTTGGAAAATAAACTTTAATAATTATTAAAATGTGTTCAAATATATATATATATATATATATATATATATATTAAAAAAATCGTTAAATTAATCATAAAAAGTTACAGTAACAGATTAGCGTGATTAGAAATATATTATATATTTAATATTATAAAAAATAATTGTTAATCACCCACTATTATTATTATTATATAATTACTCCAAAATTTTATTGACTCGTATAAGAATAAACTCAAATGAGTCTTCAAAACCATACTAAATTTATACAAAATAGTCGTTATATTGTAACTTATTTTATTACTTATATATTTCCCGGGTTTTTTTTTTTTTTTAGTTTTCTTGTTAAAATACAGTTTTCAGAAACTAATATTTGAAGTCTTGTATGAATATCCAACAAAAGGTTCCAAAGGTTAGTTCTGGGAATGTAATTTTATCACTTTTAAAATTGCATTCCAGATGCAATTATAGATTCTGTTTAGATAGTTACTACAAAATAGTACTGATCAATTAACCATGCCTTTTACAACCAGGCTTCACTCTCCCATTCTTTATTTTTTTTACCTATTTTTATTCATTTTTTATCTCTTAATATCTTTTTATAACAACTAAATATTGATTTTTTTTTATAAAATTCCATGCTAAACATCACTCCTATTATATGAAAAAAAATATTACCTCTATTGTTTTTTACCTCTATATGAAAATAAATTAAAAAAGAATAATGACACTCTATTGTTTTTTACCTATTTTTATTCATTTTTTATCTCTTAATATCTTTTTATAACAACTAAATATTGATTTTTTTTTATAAAATTCCATGCTAACCATCACTCCTATTATATTAAAAAAAATATTATTAAACAAGAAAAAACAAAAAAATAATATAATAAAGTATGAGACTAAGACAAAATTTGTACATAAGAAACAACTTCAAACCTAAATTAATAACATATGATTTCAATAACCCCAAAGAAGAACAAACAAAATATCCTAAAGGAAAATCCCGAAAAAGATCTACACAAAATAAGGATTGAAAAAATCAAATAATCATTTCTTTTTAACAGGCCTTTTATCATCTTTTTTAGGAAGTCTTTTATCATCTTTTTTAGGAAGCTAAGACTTCCTAGTAGTTTGAAAAACATCTTCTCCATCATCACTAAGAAATTTATCCATCCAATACTTAGCAACATCTTTCATGAAATTGTTTAGGATTTATTTATTTCTTCCCTATTTTCATCTTTTTATTTATTTTTTTCCTAAACCGAACACGCCAAAAAGAAAAATACCACCAATTTTAACAAGTGCATAAATAAATAAAAAAGTAAATAATCAATAAAGATATGTTGCATATCAAGAAAAAAGTGAATAAAAAAATAATTATATTTATCTTCAAATGAATGGAAGAATGAATAAAATTAAATAAATAATTTGTACCGGACACTTATACTGATTAAAAAATTAACCATAAAAGCTAAAAGTCTTTTTTCCATCCAAACACAGGATAATGCTATAACAAATAATGTAAAACAACACCTCTTTTGAACAAGACAACGATGTTTTATGCCACTTTCTGATATGGGTTAGAAAGAAAAATATACCCCTTTTGAAATGTTTCTATTGTTTTATTATTGCAATGCAAATAATTGTTTTAATTTTTAAATTGCTATTGTCATCCACGATTGTCATGTCTTTACTGACAACTGATAAATATCTTCACAAATACTATGTCTACGGTGAACCACCTTTGTATGAGATATTAGGGAAGAAGGAAAATATGCAGAGCACGGACACTAATAAGGTAAGCTTACAATAAACTCTTACAATACAGACCCATCTAATGACTACAAATGATAGTATATAACCAGATGAGGTGGTTCACATGAATCATGCTAACACATAAACTGTATTGTATCTTGAATTTTTTTAATAATTTCTCCTATCCTTGTGTCCATATCACATCGTACCCAAATCAATGTCTCGTTAAGAAAACAAAAAATTCCTTCTTCAAAGTGCTGCTTTCATAGGTTTAACAAAACAGTATATAAATTACTGACCAGAAACATATAACTTAATACCTACTCCAGATAAACCATAGTACATAACTAATAGTTACACAAATTTATTTCAGCAGACCACATGGAGTTCCACAAGTTACACAAACTCAGAAAGAACCACAAAGGGATTTTAAGAAAAACGAACTAGCGACCTAGAAGATCATGACCACATCTTTTGAACAAAACAGCCTCGGCACAGTTTCGCCTGCCTGATTCACATAGAAGCAATTTTTAGTAACCGAATTTATGGCCCGAAAATAACAAAAGCAGAAGCATGAACATCAAGCAATACATTACCTAAAATTCTGGCGTAGTATGGTCAACGCTCTCCATCAAGGATAAGCCAGGTGAGACTATGGAAAGAAGCATTAACTAAAGGCTATGATGGAAAACATTAGGGGCTTGATAACAGGTTGTGTGACACAGACTATCCCTAAAAACTATAGCAAACAGCAGCGTAAGATTATATAACCGAAGCCCTACCAACTTTTCTTTGCAAAAAAACTGAAAAGATGGTGAAGGGACAAACTATGCCATCTCTGAGGGCAACTAAGAAATGAAAACAAATACATACAGAGAGAAAGAAGAGATGGCTAAAGAGAGAAGGACCAGTAAGCAAAGTAGTAACTACAGACTAGTAAAAAGTGGATCATCCTACAGGACCAGAATATAAAGGATAAAAGAAAATTTGAAGAGGGGAAAAGGACCAAAAGGGTTAAGCTCTATAGGCTATTGCAAGTGCAAGGATTCTACAATCTACGTTATGTACTAAAGCAGGAGACCTACCTAAATCCTTTATCAGATTAAGCGAGGGTAACCATTCTTTCTGTTAGGAGTTTATACTATGAACTACACACCATGAACTCTGTATTCTTCTTGAATATATAAACTAATAAATTTCTTAATTACCACCCATTTCTATTCCATGCCACTCCAACCCTTTACCACGCCATTCAGCTTCTCACAACCATTTCTCTGGCAGCTTCCATCAATGTCACAAAACAAACCCTGCTAACGTTTCCAATCATGAACCCACCACACCCATCATCATCCACCACAGTCAAGGGCAAACCACTACTGTACTGAAAGCCATACATAAACTAAAACTACAACCTTTTATTTGGTCACTCTATACACACCTAATCTAAAACTAACCCAACTTCATTAACCAAAAGCACTCAATATTTACAGGAGCCTGCTGCTCCTCCAGTCTCATTCCTCATCCAAGCTAAGATTGAGGATGCGACGCAACGCCTTCGTCGCCGAATCGAAGAGGTCTCTGGCACATGGAGAATGATCCCCGCAAGGGGAGGAAGGGGCAGAACTAGCATGTAGCTGCAATTGAATTTCAGGACAAGAACCAGGGAGATCAAGGGACACACTCCTCTTCGGCCTTACAGAAAATTTCGGAATAGGCAAGGAACTGGGTGGTGGAGAATTCGAATATGTAGGCCCAGCCCAAAGTTCAGAGAGCAAAATGCCCCCATCAGAGACATGCTCACTGAAACTTTTCACCTTTCTGTGATCGATGGGAACTGGAGCGCTATTGGGAGTGGTTCTGCAACGGGTTTTGTTTGTGTTTGAAGGAGTTATCGGCGTTTTGGGGCTTTTAGTTAACGGTGAAGTGTGAGAATTGAGTGGGGTTGGTAGAATACCACACCCCGTCTGGAAAGTTCTGCAATTTATGGCCCTAAAGTCTCTTGAAGGTGAAGAGGAATCAAACTCAGCATGGTCTTGGGGTTTCGATGGGGGATAGCATTGGTTCCTGTGATGCGCCACAACAACAAGTGTCTCCATTTGTAACAACAACTATTCCAACGATGTTTTTTTTTTGTTTCCTACACTAGATCCCACTCCTACAATACCACCAGTACGAGGTTTCAGAAAACAGCGAGTCCGAAAACACAAACCAAAACGACGTCGTCACACGGTTACAATCCCAAATCGCTTCCCAAGAGGATCGGATCAACCGGATCTTCCCAGAAACCAATTGAAACAAAAAGCTTCTCAGATTCTGCAAAGTTGGAAATAGACAGACAAAAGGAGAAATCATCAAGGCATGACCGTAAAAATGAACACATACATACATATGTATATATAATAAAACAAAAACGAAAAGCTAAAGAGGATCGATCTGAAGAGAAAAATGAACATGCAGGGTTGGGTATTAATATTTAATTTGTTGTTTATGAACAAGTTGAAGGAGATTACCGATTAGTGGAAGAGAAAAGGGTTGCGAGGGAAGTGATGTTGTCGTCGTTGTTGTTTTGTTGGAATGTCTCACAGTGCTTTGAGAGAAATTTAAAAAAAAAATGATTAGAAATGAAAAGAGGGAGATGAGAAAGGTTGGAAGTTAGAAGGGGATCTGGAAGAGAAAGAGGAAGAGTGTGAGAGTGGTATATATTGCACAGTGATGATGGGTAACCGTGCCTGCTTTTCACAGTATTTAAATGTCACATTACTTTTCATTTTCTCACTCTCTGTGTTACCATTTTGCCCTTCTATGCTCTTATGCTCTTCCTTTGGTGAGCCATGTAAGAAACTTGACTCGGATAAGAGCCTCTAGACATGCCATTTTCTTCGCAGGCTTCGTTGCTACACTGCTACTGCTCAATCCAGAAAACTAAACTACTATTTATTGTTTCATTTAAGCCATGTATATATTTTATCCAATATTTTAATTATCAGAAAATATCATTCACGGTCAACTATAACTTTTTAATGTTTTCATTGATGCTTTCTGTACAATAATTTTATTCATTTTTCCAATGTATATTTTTAAGCATCACGGAAAATAATTTTTTTTATATAGAATTATAAAATCATTTTTATAATAATCTAAGTTAAGACACTCCTTGAATCTCTGCATTTATTAATTTGTTATAGTCTTTTGTATTTATATTTTAAGTCTTATTCAGATTTTTTTTTCTGTTTTAACTAATGCTATGAAATATCAAGTAACTTACAAGAAATCGAATTAGTTAAATTCCTTACTTGAAGGGTTTTGTGATAAAATTGTTTTCTCTTCTCTTCTTTTTTGTTAACTTAAATCAACATTTCTATTAAATAAGGACATGTTTATTTCAAGCGAAGCATTATTTATGTGTATGGATTCAACAATTATATATGTTTTTTGGATCTACCGATGTGTATATAAGAGAATGGGAGGATATCCCCTCACATACATGCAGAGAATCTTGTGAAAAAGTTATGTAAGAAGTTGTATTTTTTCTATTTTATCTTCAATTTTTTTATGGATATGGGTAGAGTGCTTTGTAGAGCCATTCAGAGATTCCTGAACTCCAAAGCATGTTTTCCTTGACCAAGATTGTTCGTGAAACAACATTAATGTGTGTTTGAAATACAAATAAATAGCAACCGTGGAGAGCAAAGAGCAACGTTAGATAATTTGTGAGAGAGTTTGTTTCTGAGTCTTCCATTGTTGCATTCTTGTTTGTTGTTGGTGAGGTTGAGCACCATTCTTCGTTGTTGGTGTATATGTGGCTTTGTGGTGTATCTGTAGCTTGGTGCTTATGGGAGGTGCATGAAGATGTATGAAACAAGTGAAGCATTTTCAGACTTCCATAACAAACACAACGAAGACATAATCAATTTTTTCCTAACATAGTCGATTATAATGTAAAATATAAAGTATAATCGATTATGTGTGAAGAACTATATGTCTAAAAATAAGAAATAATCGATTATGTGTGGAAAAAAAACTACTCAGATAGTAGATTATGTGTTTAGAAATCAAGGACTAATCGAGTATTTCACTCCCTTAATCAATTATGTGTTGACTTTCTTCGATTTTGTGCATCTGTGTTGTTATTTTACCAACTGATGGTATGGTTAGTACCCCCATGTGGTATTTTTAATAGTTGTTGGTGGCGTGTTTAGTAGTTATAGGAGTGTGGTTAGTGTCTGCAATTGGGGTGTGTTTAGTAGTTGGTCACCGTGTGCAAGAAATCAAAGAATATGCGGCATTCTCTTAATATGTGGCATTCTCATAATCTAAATCTCAGTCTTCATCTTCTTTCAATTAGTATTTAACTTTGTTGAATTTGTGATAAACATGTAAAAAAAAAATTTGATATAAGAAGGTGTGTTTTCTTATTCTAATTAATATGTTCACAATTTTCTTCAAATTCACATAACATTAACAAATGTTTATTTTGGGATTGTAATGTCATAAATTTATGTAATATGTAGTTTAATGGATGATTATTTGAACTTTATGGTATGCTATGTTCAAGTAAAATATTATGTGTAATTTTACATTATTTGAGCTTGTTCATCTATTTTCCATTCCAACATAATGTTAAAAGAATCAATATATTAACCATCACAAATATATTTAAATATGTAATTAATTATTATTATTATAAATTATTTTATAATTAATAATATTATTCAAATTCAATACAAATTATGTTAATAATTATACTTTATAAAATTATAAATATTAAATTTATTTATTTGAATTTCATATTTACAATTATGAAGAATTCAAATTTTATTTTTAATATAAATATAATTATTTTATGATAACTTTTTATTTTCTTACAAATTGACATAATGTGCATTTTGTTCCAAAGTCAACTCCAACACGATTAAAAAAAAAATTATAAATAACTAAAATTAATAAATAAATCATATTTTTAAATTATATTTATATGAATATGATTTTTTATGACAATTTTTCATGACAATGTTAACTAACACGTATTTTTTCTGAAAATATTAATTCAATGGTATTGGAAATAATTTAGAAAATTTTAATTAACTCAATTATACTAAAAAAAATTTCATATTTCGTTGTTTATAAATTTTTAATTATAAAGATAAATTTGTAAATATACACTTAACACTTTAAAAAAAAAATCTCATAGTCATCATATCACTCACAAACTCCAATGAATTTTCTTCACAAATCCATTCTAAAATACTCAAATCTAAACACACTCAATTTCTTCAGAGTTTCTTCTTAAATTATCACACATTCACTTTCTCAAATTCTCATCAATTTTCTTCTCAATCCAAACACAACCTAAATCTAAATCTAGATGGAAGAATTACCATTTTCTTTATTTTTAACCATAATGTTTTACTTTTTTCCATTATTTAATTTATTATAGTAATACATCAATAATTTTTTATTTTATATCTCTATTATGTAATTTACCATTTCTTACAATCAAATACTTTCAATCACATACCGTGCTTTTTATTAATTTATATTTATATAATTTTTTTTCTAGTTATATAATTATTTAATTTACTTTTAGCTACAATTTATCGTCTCTATTAAATTATATATATATATATATTTCATTTAGTTCACTTCTAGATATGATTTCTACTTGTTTTTTTTATTCATTTTACATTTTTCTATTATTTAATTTGCTTCTAGTATATGGGTCATTTTATTCTTTTACATTCTTATTATTTATTAATACCATATTGTCTATTATTTTCCATTCATTTATATTTTTATCATTTTATTTGTTTCTGTGTTCTATATTAATTCATATGTAATTATTTGTTTAGAGTTTTTGCTTTGATTTTTTTTTTTATATTTTGTATTATTTTAAACATCTTCCTTTAACAATTCAAATAAATATGTAAAAAGTAATAATTTTATTAATTCAATAAAATTGGATAAATTTATTATTTTTATACTTATTATTATTATTTAATGAATGTATTATTTAAACATCATCCTTATTATTATTTTTTTATATTTTTTTAAGTACTATTTTCGTATTTGATTGTGTTGTATACGACAAGTATGACATATATTAATCCTCATCACCTTATTTTATTATTCAAAATGCAAAAAAAAATATTGAGTTGAATTATGTCAAAGAGTATGTGAGTTGATTTGAGAAAGAGTCTTAGGTTTCATTGTAATTAGTCGAGGTCATGTTAATACATGAATGCTTCTATTTGGGAAGCCATAGTTTGATACACAACATGATAAAAGGTAGGGACCATGATGATGTCTAAGAAAATCTTAAACACTTACCAAGTAGATGAATATTTGTGTAGTTTAGAACAACGTTTTGAACTAGAATATTCATAGGTCAAATTTGAGACTATTTGATATGTGCTCAACATCACCAATGTTAGATATGAGTATATATATATATATATCTTTTGTGTGGTGAAAAAATGTTCAATATTTCGATGTTACTTGTTTTATTTAGTGATAAATTTTTATATTCGGTAGGATGAGAAAACTCTATCTAAATAAGAAAATTAAAATTCAATAAACTTGAATTTTTATTTAAACAAAATATTTTAAAAATTAAATAAAATATTTAAATTTATTTAAAAAAATCTAAAATTTTATTTCTTAACAAAATAAAGATAAGTTTTTTCTGTAATGACTTTTGGATAATTCCATTGTTATACTTTTAATTAATTTATTTGTTCTGTATATTTTATATTTCTATAATGATCTCTTTATTAATTTATATTTATGTCATTTTATTTACTTTTAGAGTTACTGGTTTTATTTATTAATGTGTATTTATATAATTTAATTTACTTAATCTTTTTATCAATTTATGTTTGTACTATTTAATTTAATTTTAATGATATATTAATTATCTTTATTAATTTATATTTATATTATTTAATTTACTTTTTCAGTTACATACTAATCATCTTTTATAAATATATATTTATGTTATTTAATTTAATTCCAATTATGTATTTGTACTTTTTATTAATTTTTACTTTACAATTTAATTCCAATTATGTATTTGTACTCTTTATTAATTCATATTTTATAATTTAATTTACTCAATATTGATCCTATGCTTTAGATTAATCTATGTTTAATTCACTTCCAGTCATCTACTTCTCCTTTTTATGGATTTACATTATTATTTAATTTACTTATAGTATACAGGTCCTTTTTATTTTTTCATGTTCTTATTATTTATTAATAATATATATTTTTTCTTTTCAATTCATTTGTATTTTGTTATTTTATTTGTTTATAATGACATACTAATTTTTTTTTTTTATATTCTTTTGTTTAAAATTATTTCATATGATATACTTGCGTACATCTAATTATTTATTTAAAGTTTTTACTTTAAATTTTATTTAATTTCTTTTTATTTTGTATTGTTTTAAACGTTATCTTAAGTAATAGTAAATATTTTTTTAATTCAATAAATTTAGATAAAAAAAAAAGTTATTTATATCTTTTATTATTTTTTTTATATCTTTTCAAGTATTTTTTATATTTTTTTAAATTGTGAGTATAAATTTGAAGTTAAGACAAATAACATATCATAATAGTCATAATGTTATGTTACTTAATACTTGAAAATATCAAAGAGTATGTCAAAGGGTCGGAGGTTCCATTGCAATGAGTTGAGTGTCTATGTTTGGGATGTAACACTTTGAAACAATGTGAGAGGAAAGGTAGGGACCACGTTGGGTCTAAGAAAGTATTTATCAAGTAGGTGAATATCTAAATAGTTTAAAATAACATCTTAAATTAGGATATTCATAGACCAAACTTGAAACTATCTAATACATGTTTGTTCAACATCGTCAATGTTAGTTACTAAGTATATATCTCTTTTGTGGGATGAAAATTGTCAATATTTTTGAAAAAAATAATTATAATTATACTAATGTTTTTAATAAGAAATATTCAAATACTTAATCACTTTCTTAGTGACTTTTGATATGTATAATGAATCATCATAAGTGAAATATAGATCTATATGTTTGATAAAGTAAGATTGAGTCTTATAATTGTAGTTCAAATTATAAACCCCTATAATTTATTATTGTATGCTAAGTTTATTTAATGTTTATAAAGATCTCACTTATCTTTTATGTTTTTTTTCATATGTACTTGTAGTACGAGTAGAAGATGAATTTGCTTAAAAGTTGTTTGAGAAAGTGTTAGGATATCTCGTCTAATGTTGATTCATGGACAATTTATTTTAATATCCTCATGAGACATTAAATATACATAGTCCTTTATTTTGAAGTGAAACTCTTATTATTATATAAAACTATATAACATGTATGTTTTTGTTATATACTTTAAATAATTATAAAAATGTAAAAATGTTGACATATATTTATTTATTTATATATATATATATGGGTTACGTTATGATTAATATTTCTTATAAAAAATTCTTTATGCACAAAAATACTCTTAATTTCTAATTAAATAGAAAATATTAAGTTATGATTAATGTCTCTTAGAAGAAAATTTTCATATACAAAAATACTTTCAATTTCTAATTAAATAACAAATATTTATATAATAGACCGGGTTTTATATGCATTATTTTTGAAACAGATTAAAATATTTTTATTCTAATTGTATATTTTATCTCACTTATATCTTACATTTCAAAATTACTTGAAAGAAATCTTTTAGCCTCTCAAAAATCATTTGTTGCAAGCTAGAGATCATTAATATATATAAATAAAATATTAATCTCACTTACTTCAAAATATATGCATTCATTAATAATGTTTGTCTTAAATATAATGATATAATTATCACACTAAAAAAAAATTAATTTTACTAAAAGTTTTTTAGAAGAGGTTATAAGAACTTCCATTAGTACATGTATGTAATTTGGGTTTTTTTAAACCCCTTATAAATCCCAATAGTTTTACAAAAAATTATAATTTTCTTTTCCTTTATTTTTTACTTTCCCCTATTGTTGATGGCAAAATACTTCTCATGTTTTATTTTTTCATAGACTACAACTTCCTCACCTTTCTCAAATTTTTACACATTCTTCAATCTTCGAAAGTTCAACTCTCTGACGTTTAAACATTTCTCAATCCCTAGAAAATCATCTTCAATCTCTCCGTTCTTCCCTTTGTTCTTCCCTCTAAAGCTTCATTTCCCACTATGTTTTTGCCCTAGAAAATCGTCTTCAGCTTCTCCATTCTTCCCACTGAATTGAAGGTTCATTTCTCACTATGCTTTTTTTATATTAGGTATTCATTTTCGTTTTTCCCTATTTGATTTTTCAAATTTGGTTTTCATCTTCTCCATTTCAGCTGCGGTGCGTTTTGCACAACGTTCATGCCTCGGGTTTTTCTCAAGGATCGAATACAACTCTTGGAACACTGTCTCTGATTAGTCTCAGGTGCGATCTTTTCTCATTGTAACGATTTTTAGCTTTTTGGTTTGTTAACGTGTTCTTCGAGCTTTGTTTATCTTATAAATGTTCTGGATATTTTTTTAAAATGTATGCATTTTGTTTTTAAGGGTATAAATGTGGACATTGCATTCATGTTCTGTAAGTTGTTTTAGTTCTTACTTCTCTTTTGGAGGGAGACAATTTTGTGTAGTAGAGTATAAGGAGACTGTTTTTCGTAAGTTGCCACACTATTATTATTATTAAGAATAAAGAACAATTCATTGAAGTCTAATATGATGGCACTATACCTTGAAATAATAGTAGGTAGAGAAATAAGATTATCCCAAAAGAGACTAATTGTATGAGAGAATTAGCACATGTTTGACTTAGTTGGGGATCACTAAGTGCATTACACAACAAAGCTGATTATGGAACAACTGAAAGCATATTCATAAGCATATTTGTTTTGTAGTTTGGAGGAGTTCTATTATGGTAATATACATTTATATAGGGGAACCATCCATGGATTCCAAACTTGACCTATGTGGGTTTTGTTCAGAGTGTTTCAAATTTGGACTTGTCAGAGAAACGTTTCAATGTGGCTTTTTGGGCTGGTAGATGACTTTTACAGCACCCAAATGATAGTGGACCTGCAGGTGACACTACTGTGAAGTGTTCTTGGAGAGGTTTTTGGTGTGTAGAAGTGAAGGGGGTCTAGTAGATTTTGATGAACCTTGTGTGAAAGGATCTTGTGCTTCTGTATAGTTTTGCATAATTATGCATAAAACATGTCCTGGTTTTTCATTGATGCACTCTATTTTTTTTTTTTTGTAGTTTTTAGCCTTAGAAAAAGTTGTTTAATTACACTTACCTCTTTCTAGCTTCTTACATAATTAAATAAATTGCGTACATCAAATAGTAATGCCTCTTGTTAGGTAAAATAAAAAATCTGAAATTGTTAATCTTTTGAAATATGAAATTGTTAATCAAAATCAGATTGTACATTTAAATTAGCCCATTAAATAATCTCTACATTTTAGTAAATATTATCTAAATAATACGATAAGTTTTTACAACTTCCTTATTACAATGATATTATCTAAGTGTACATAACATGTTTATTTAACAACATGAAAACCGTTGGACTATTTTGATTTACCATTTTATTATTTGTCACCTACTTTTTTTTATATATTCACCTCCTAAAACTAATGGGGTTTTCAACCATTCATTTTATTTTAGTGTCATTAAACTTAAATCTATATATTGATTTCTTTAATGTGTATTCTTTATTTAGAACATTTATTGGTCTCATGTAAACATTTTCTTAATAATATTTAATGAAAAAGATAAATTTTTTTTTCACCATATATAGTTTCAATTATTAACAATGTCATTCTCAAATGTTAAATAATGAGTTAAAAAATATGAAAATAATAAAATTTAAATTTAAAAGTATATACAATAATCACATGATCATAACTCTTTAATGTTATTTTTTTTAATTTAATAAATTAAAAGTGTTGGCAAATATTAAAAAAATAACTAAAATTTATAATGATAAAAACTGAGTCACTATTTACAACTGCTTTTTTTTTTTCCTGTCAAAATACAATCGACTAGTGCAATCAGAATTTCACAAATGGTCAAATTATGTTGGTCAATTCCACGAAAAAATTTATTCACAAACAACCATGACTTTGTATCTTCATGTATAACACATTTATTTTAGCTCTAATTAATATATATATATATATATAAAAGGAAATAAGAGAAAAATGATTTATATATACATAATATTTTTTAATTAGAATGAGATAACAATATTTTTTTTAAAGCAAAATACGATAACAAACTATGTATATTTATTAACGTACATAATTTTTTTAGTTAAAATATATTCAAAAAATTATACGTTAAAAAATCCTATTATTATATTTTGTTCCAGCAATGGTGAGTTTCAAATTAAAAACTCTCTCTTTGATTTCATTTTTCTTCTATTTTATCATTTCCTTTTTCATTTATTGTATTTATTTGTTTATTCTTTTGAATTTAGGGGTCAAATTCATGCACATTGGGCCATTTTTCTGTTTAGCAATTGTAGCTTTGACAAAATAAACAGCTGTTCTCTACATGTGATTTGGTAGCTCCAATGGTGTAACAAAGTTTGGTTTATTTGTACATGATTAGTTTACAATTTAAAAAATGTTCTTACAAATTTCAATATAAAATTACAGGTTCAATACAAAAATATGAGAAAAATTAATTTAGTAACTGTAAAAATATTTTAAGCTCACTTTTTAATCATTAAACAGATTTTCTATAAACAAATTACTTTCCATATATCTAACTTATACTCAATCTAATTACACTTTTATAAGTTGAATTATTGGATCAGATAATTTTTTTATTTATTACACCCAATTGTAAATGGATTGGAAAATAAGTTTAAGTTTTAAATTCAATGAAACTATCCCAACTCCATTACAAAATAAAAATATTATTTGTTTAATAGTTTTCTTATATAAAAAATTATATACCTGATTATATGAATGTTTTTCTATGAATACCATGAGTAAATATTAAAATAATAAGTGTTATTATAAGTGAATATTTCATATTTTATATCCACTTTTAAACTACATTCAATAAGCTGTAAAATATGTTTATGATTATTGTTTTGACATCTCATTATTTTAAGAATTAGTGTCTATGTATATGTTATAAATATTATTGTTATCCCATTAAAACTAAGGACAACATTAAAAATATTAATTTTGAAGTTTTCTTTAAGAGTTAAAGAAATGATAGTACTTCTTTTAGATTATTTAAGTCGATAACCCATGTTAAATAAAAAACAAATTCAACCAAACTTGTCAAAATTTAATTAGGTTAAAATGAAAATTAGACTAAATCAAACGACTTGTCACACTCCTATAAAAAAATACTATTGTATTTTTAGCGTTTTTTTTTACAATTAATTAATTATTTTCTTTTGGTAACGCGTATCTTATTGTTTAGTTATTTAATAATAATTATATTTTTGTTATCTATTTATATGTCATATATATCTTATTCAATCCATAATGTTATTGAATTTCATCAATACAGAGTTAAAAAATAAAATAAAAATTGAACATAAACTATTTGTAAAAAGATATGGGCTTTTCAATAGGGTTACACATAAACTCTTTCTTCCTACACCTCCATAGTTTTTTTTTTCACCCCATACTTTTTAAAATATAAAAAATATCATTTATTTTATTGATGTTTTTCATTTTGATTCAGAAAAATTTAGATTTTAAAATTTTGAAGGTAATTTCGAATTGGGAATACCTTTCAGATTCTATAGTCCAAAATGATTTTTTTTTTAAAAATACATTATAAATTATGAATTTTGAAAGATATTTATAGAATTCAAAAAATATTTTGGATACCAGAATACCTTTCAAATTATATAATCTGAAAATATATTTTGAAATCTATAATCCAAAAAATGTAAAAAAAAAATATATATTTATGAATTATATATTTTAAAAATAAAATAATCTTTTCATCTAACTGTCAGATAAGTCATGGAGGTGTGAAGGAAGAAATAACCTTACAATTGAAGTCATAATTTAAATCACTATAATATATAAAGTAATAAGTAACGGACCCAATCTAAAAATAACAATAAGTAAAAAACTTCTAGTCAATTGCAATTGATTCTGCATCCAACAAATTTGAATTACACCCTACTAGTAATGCAAAATGTCTTTTGTAGTTTTTAAATAAAAGGGAGGGGTGTAGGTCAAAATATATTTTAAATTTGACATTTCATAATACATTTATGATTATGAATTTGGGTTTTCAGAAAACTTTTTCAGATTTTGAAATTCCTTTTCTTAATATGTTTTCAGATTTTATATTTTATATTTCTTTTTCAAAATGTATTTTTTATTATAAAATTCTTTTTTCTAAATAAGATTTTGATTTTCCAATTCTATTCTGGAATTTAATTTCTAGAACACAAACAATCTATTCCAATTATTATTTCTAAAATGTATTTTTTAATTCTGGATTTTCAACCCGAGAATGAAGGATAATTTTAGAATTTCAAAAGTTGATTGGTGCAGGTTCAAAATCACTGAGTGCAGGTTTCCACAATAAGATTTTGATTTTCTAATTTTATTCTGAAATTTCATTTTCAGAACACAAAAAAATCTATTCCATTTTTTTTTCAGAAATTATTTTTTAATTCCAAATTTTTAATTCCAGAATGATAAATAATTTTAAAATTTCTGAAGTTGATAGAGTGCAGGTTCAAAATCATTTGGGTTCAGGAAGCAATTGCCCAACTTGTAAGTTTAAGATAATGGGCCAAAATCAATGCAACCATGTCCTGTTCTGGCTGCTTCTTCCTGCACCACAGTGTCTTCTTTAGGCATCTCCATAAAATTCAAAATTCCATAATTACCTTTTGGTAAAAAAATAAAAACATTCACATTGACTATGGAGGTGTGGGGTGGCATTGGGTATTACGACTTGGGTAATCCGGTGTATTTCCAGATTTTCATAAGCACTTGTTTGCGTAATATGTTTATGAATTATATAATCGGAAGATTTTATTTTTGTAAAAAATTTTCAATTCAAAAAAAATTTGTTTAATGAAAAAATATCTTATAAATTATCCAATCTAAAAAGTTTTTTTATTTTATGTAAAATTATCTTATGAATTATTTGATCCAGAAGAATTTTATAAATTTGCTTAGTTATTACTTATATGAACAATTTTTTTTTATAAATAAAAGTAAATCATGTTTAGAAATATGATTTTAAAATAAATGAATTGTACTCTTAAAAAAAAGAGTACGAATTTCGTTTAAATTATTTTTCTCGGTTAAAATCGTGTTTCAAAGTACATTTGTCCTTTTCCCCCTCTTAAAATCAGATTTAAAAACACAACTTTAATTTATTTAATATAATTTTCAAAAAAATCATGCTTCTAAATACATATTTACTTTTTTTTTTTAAATCATATTAGCATGTTTTCAACTTTTATTTTAATCGTATGTTGACAAGTTTTTAATGTTTGATTTTTTATTAAATCAATGTTTTTTTTCAAATTATTTTATTTATTTGAAAAATTAATTTATTATTTTTTAAAGTTAAAAATAAAATATCATTTTTAATTTTAATTAATTTATATATTAATTTTTCTATATTTTTGCATAGTGTGGTTCATTAATTCAAATAAGGATGTTAATTCAATGTAATTTAGAAAAAAGAAGTTGTCCAACAATTTAAATAAAAAATATAAAAAATCAAACATTTAAATAAATAAAAATTCAAAAATAATTATTTTCATTATCTTACTAAATTAAGTTCATAAAAGAAAAAAATGTTTATAAAAACAATGCAAAATTTAATTTTAAATTTTATCATTTTAATGTCCAGTCTTAATATTTTTTTAATTTATTGATTTATTTGTTATTTTTATCTTCTAAGTTATATTAAATTAACATTATTATTTTAATTGATGAACACATTAGGTAAAGATATATAAAATGAATATAGACATTAATGTAAAAGTAAAATTATTTTGAAAAAGTGTGGCGTGTAGACATAGTTTTCCATATTTTATGGTTACAAATAGCGATATATACATATACAAGGGATTTGAATAGATTTGGTAACAACTCAAGATAAAACATTGGGTGTCATCCGTGAAACACATTCAAACTAATAGATAGACTGAAGCAACCAATAAAATTATCTTAAAAGAACTTAAGAAGAAACTCGTGGAAGATAAAGGTCTTTGGACTTAAGAAAGTTTTAATATATTGTGGGGTTATCATTGCACCTCTTAATAGTCTGTAGGGGAAACACCTTTTCGACTGAGCTTAGAGAAGCGTTTTAACATAGGCAAAATTTTGACAAGGACAATAATGATGTCAACCTTAAAGTTAATCTAGACATCATACAAGATGTATGAGAAACCCATAGATACACTACAAAATAAGGCTCATAAGCTTGAATAATTAAATGAAAAACTCTTGTCAAGAACTTGGTATACAACCTATTTGAAAATGTATTACATCTAAACTATTGATAAAGATAATGTACTACTTTTTCTTAACTCAAATTTTACCCTCAAGAAAGGTTTTTTCTATTCTTACAATAAAATTTATTTTGGTATCTATTTTAAAGAGTACATCGATAACTGATATGAAACGATCATAAGGAGAATGTCTATATAAGACCAAATAAAAATTGAAATAAAGTTATATAAAACCACTTTTCAATATCAAACAATCATCGAAACAACAATGTCTACTCGATATCAAAAGATCACCGAAACAATTATTATCAAGGACCTAACAATCATAGAAAGAACACTCACCAAGATTAAACCATCATCAAAACTATAGTGTCTATTCGAGATCACATGATCTGGAAATAATTCCTATCAAAGACTAAATAGTCTTAGAAAAAACACTCACCGAGGTCAAACAATCATCAGAACAACAATGTCTATTGAAGATTAAATGATCATTGGGACAATTGTTATCAACAGTCAAATGGTCATAGAAATATCACTTACCGAGTTTAAACGATCATCGAAACAACAATGTCCATCTGAGATCAAATGGTCATTTGAACAATTGTTATCCAATAGCAAACAATCATTGGAAAAAAGTTATACATAATCATTGTCTAAGATCAAAGAATCATCAGAATAACAATGTCTATCCAAGCTCAAATGATCATTGGAACAAAATCACTAACTGAGATCAAACGATCAATAGAATAACAATGTTTATCCAAGACCAAACGATCATCGGAACAAAGCTATACAAAATCGCTATCCAAGATTAAACTATCATTGAAACAAAGCTCTACACAATCTCTTGAAAATAAGCAACCATCATAGTACGATAGGTCGTTTGAAAATAAACAACCATCTCAAAGTAATACAACTCACTTCAAATAAAATATCACTTGATCAAAATAATCTGATGAACACTTGCAAAATACTAAAGTTCATTCATCCATCGAATCGGTTCACCTGCACCTCAATTATGGATTTCATGCTTGGGAACTTATGTACCTACCCATATCGAGGATATACAAAGATACACATAATAATATAAAATTCAATCAAGTTAGGTGTAGTCCAATCAAATTAATGCAACCACATAACTTTGATATTTATATAGTAAGAATTGATTGAATGACAAATGTTCAATAATCAATCATATCTCTTATTTATTTTAAATATCTTTGGAATACCTTAGTCCAAGTGAAATAAAATATAAATAAAGATCAAATCTACTTGGAGTACTCACTTATATACTCATATTTTGTTTTGTTCTTACTAATAGGCAAACTACCTTCTTCCACATTGGAAGACCTAACTCCTTTAGAGGAAAAATAACAAAACACAAAAAAGATCAAATTAAATGTCACACTCTCAATTCTCTAATTTTTTGTTTAGAAAATTGAAACAAGATTTAAATTTTCTTATAAATGAAAAGTTCCAGTGGAAGCAGATTTTAATTTTTGACAAATTCTTTTGGTATGTGAATGAGAATTTTTCAGTTTATTCCAGTATGTCCAATAGTCCCACAACACTTTGGAGTCGAGGCTAAGAGAAATTTAAATACACCTTCCCCCCTTAACCCTCTGAAGTGCCTTTTAAGGACAAATTCGTGACGGAGTTTTGAATTGCAAAGCAGACAATACCTATGATAGACCCTAGTGACGATATCTCAATGGACTTAAGGTCAAAACAATTTGTCACTTTTTTACACTGTGCTCTTTATCAAGTTATACCATACTTGTACAATCAAGTACATATCCGAGTTCGAAACACGAACATCGACAAAGTTATATCAACCAAATACATATCCGAGTTCAAATGAACTTCGGGAAAATGTATCAAACTTGAACCAAACGGTCAAGTCACAACTTGAGGAACATCGTAAAACTTTATCAATCTTGAACCAAACGGTTAAATACTATTTCAAACGAACATTGGAAGACTTTCTCAAACTTGAACTAAATGGTCAAATACTATTGTCAGAGTTGAAACGATCATTGAAAATAATTAACAGACATCGAAATCAAGGATCGACCTACGCTAAATCCAAACAGATCCAATCCGAACTCGTTCATCCTTCAAATTGATCCACATGTAAATCTTCTTAGATTTTGACAAGGGGAACTTATATACATACCTCAATTATAGTTAGATACATTCAAACCAATAACTACTTAATTAATATAATATTTAAGACACATAAATCAGACTATAATTCAGTTATAAAACTACTAGCGGTTATAACTTATTATTATAAAATTCAATTAATTTATATCTCATAATTACTAATTTATATCTTTTGTTTAATGTCTTCTTAAATTCTAAGAAGAACTCATAAATACTCTTCTATTCTTATTCTCAACTCTTATACTCTCTTATATTTTGTACTCACAAATATTTTAATATCTTATATTTTTAACGCCATTCTCTTGGTCAAATGCACAAAGTTCGGTTTACATATAAGTTTTTCTTTTCACGTAAGAACTCCCTAATCTAGTAAGAACACAGTTATATACATGAACTTTTTTCACTGTTTAATTACCCCCAAAAGAAGTTTTAACTGGTACAAAGTAGGAATGGTGTAACGTATACCAGAACGAATGGGATTAGATATCTTGGCAGCAAAATGAAGCAAAATATTCTGCGTATGAACCGTAAACTAAGCAAAACTCCCCCACCACGTGCTTGCTGTGAAGCTTCTGATAGTTATAAAGGTAGTTGGACCAACCTATTTTCTTCTACCTATTTCCTTCATTAAATTCCTAACGCACGTACAACTGATCCATCCCTGAAGGCAAAAAAGTTGGGGTATGAGAGAAATTTGTATTCAACTTTACAAGTTATGCCTATATATATGTATCTGCTCGGAAATATATTATTAAAACTTCCATGCATATTTATTTGTTTTGCGGTACAAAGTTATAGACATCAAATTCAGGTTCCATTTAAACTTTTTCATTGGAATGGAAATTCACTAAGAATCTCTTGCTGAATCGTTTTTGGGAATACAGACATGCAGGACCACCTGTTTACAGTAAAAAGAAAATTGTGGTTCTGTGTGTGCCCTATCAGAAGCTGCATGGACAAACTGAAGAGCATTTGGTTGGTCTTCTCTCTCCCTTACACATCTTTTTGCACGAGAGTAAATTAAATTTTAATTGATTAATAACCACATATACATATGGTCCAAAAGAATGAAATATAAGTGTCATTAGAAGTTAGCCTTTGGCAATTTTCTTCTCCCAGTGGTTAAACAAAAGGAGTGTTTCGCTGTTTCCAGTGGAGTGAACAGAGTGATACGTACATTAATAATGGAATATTGAAGTAGGGGTCACATTTTGGTGTTGCCGAAATTGCAGGAAAATGCGCGTTCGCCAAGACAAGCCAAGCCATGATGAGCATAGGAACATGGATTTACTCGTTTTGAACGCAAAAAACACACAGGAGCATACAATGTCTTATGTATCTGTCTACTGCATCAACTCGCCAAGCAAGGTCACAAGCCATCATAACCACAACTACATGGACAAAACAATTACTATTGCTCTTCTCAATACATTTTCCTTTTCAATTTTAAAACCAACAAAAAATTAAGAATCTCTTCATGGTTTATGGGACAACTATATCACAATATCCCAACATATTTTACGGCTGTATTATTATGAAAATAAACATCGAACCAATATTATTTACAGTGAATAAGTCTTACTCATTTAGGAGTTGAATTTAATGGAATTAATTTATCTACTTCAATATAGTTAATCAACATTCCAATTCTTGATTCACCTTTAAAATCTAACAAACAAAATTCAAATGATGGATGTTATCTATATACTCATAATAAAGAAATTTATTTTCGTTTGTGTCGACAATTTTTTTTAACTTATCTTAGAATCACTAATAAATGCTTCTCATGACATGAAGGTACGGAGTACTTTTTTTTCTCAACTAATATTGGTAAAACTAATCTACTTGAATGAGTTTATATATTTGTTATATGAATCTTTGGACCTATACATACATACATACATATATATATATATATATATATATATATATATATATATAATTCTTTCCATCATTTTACAATAATTTTTTTTAATAATTTTAATTAATGATATTAAATTTGTTAATTGATTAATTTGTACAAGAAAACTATTTTTGAAATTGTTGGATTCCCTTCATCTTTTTCTACCTAATTGATTAATTGCTGTATTTCACTATTTCCACTTAAATAACGACATTAATTTGCATTCTATACAAAGAGACAAAGGAGACAGAGAATTCCCACTATTGATTTCCTCAACCTTGCGAGAGAGTTAATAGACCAGAAAAATATAAAGTAATTAAGAGCATTTGCGTAAATGAATAATGTACTAGACAACTTAGAGGGAGACTTATAGGAGAAAGGAGAAAAAAACTATGTATTTATTGAACTGATATTAAATTTCTAAATAATGGATTTTTACTTTGTTTTGGTTAAATTCTTACAGTTAACTCCAATATTTTTGGTACAGTCAATACTTTTATTAAAATAACACACTTCTTATTTTACTAGCATTAAAAAGAAAAAAAATTTAGAATTGAATGTGAGTATATATAGGTGCTATTAAATCTAATGTATACTATAATTGTTAGTCACATAAATAAGAGTTCCAATTTGTTCATGCATGCTGAGATTAAGGAAAAATTTCTTGAGTCCCTCTCTTTGTATCTCTGTTTTTGAAGAGTTGTATAAAAGTGCAATTGATTACACTACACAGAGACATATCCTCCAAAAGAACAAAACATAAGTGTTAGAAGTTTGCTCTTTGGCCTTTTCTCTCTCCCTTGTGATTCAGCAATGTGTCCCTCAGTGGCTTATTTGGTTTCACATATCCAGATAATACATTATGGTACAGTCTTACAAGGTAATCTAATTAATTAATAATGGAACATTGAAGTAGAGGTCTCTCTTAGGCTTAGTGAAATTATACATGCTGGCTTCAAGACAAGCCAATTATTGATGTTATCCATAGGAGCAAGGACAAGATAATTATAACGATTATGAACACATGGACCACTTTTCTTTTCAACCAAGAACAAATATTATGCAGATGTATATTAATATTAATATCTTCTGGTATGCAACCTTCTGAGTTCTTAAACAGGAACATGGAAGTGCATGGTTGGAAGGGAGAGTTCTGGGAGGACATGTCAGCATTGTGATAACTTGCATGAATAATGAAGAATGGTGGTAATCTGATACATCGTTTCCCAAAGCCATTTTTTCGAAATGAAGGGGACCGGCCACGAGTAATGCCAGTTCATCGTAAATTTGGCTTGTACCACTTGGAACCTTCTAATTTTGTTATGTGGATTTTCACTTTCTTGTGTTTATTATGTATAGTTAATATAATAAAGAAGTTACAGTGACACTTGAAGACTCATAACAATTTGCTTTGTGCTTTGCTTTTGTTTGATACCTTTTATAACCATTCCCCATGTGCAATTTGCTTTTATCACAAACAAGATATTCTTAAAATCGGATCAGTTTGACTATACTAGTCATCTACAGCCGTAAAGAAAGTTTTCTTTCTCCATAGCCTAATTCACATTTTGTGAACACTTTGGTTCGATTTATTATTGAAAAATATTCATGGACTCGTGTTAATCTATATAATAAGAGGAAACAGATAAATTGGTGATATATTTGTACTAAAAAATAGATTAAAAAAATGGAGTGTATAGTTAATACATATACATACATATTTTGCAGAGTGTCTATGTATATATAATTAATTCTTTATGAAAAATCATCTTATCAGAAAAAATGTAAACTAGTATCTTATACATAAATAAAAGCTAATATTGTTTTTATTAACAATAAAAAATATATAAATAGGATATATGGTTGCTTCAAACCATATAAAAAATCTAAGATATTTACTTAGATGATGCGAAAGTTCCACTAAAATGATGATAATTAGCTCTTTAATCCATCCCTTAAAACCATATAAAAATCTTCCACCTTCTCGTATTGAGTTAAACAAAGTTACACAATATTTCAAGTATAAGAATCGTACAACTGAACACAAAAGTGGAAAGACATGGTTGTTAACGTGTGGGATTGAAAAGAGTATTGCATTAAACTATAAGGTATATTTAGAAGTGTTCTTATATTGTTCTCATGTTCATTTGGTGTTTCAAAAGTTGTTAACAATCAGCATTGACTGATCAACGTCCATATTTTTTAAGCTTTCAAGGTCCATTATTGTATCTCCTAGGTTGATTTCACAAGAATATACTGTCAAAGAAATTTTAATGCTACACAAAGGGAAATAGATAGTAGAAAAATAGTTTGCACTGCTTTTAGGAGTGAGACATATATAGAAAAAAAGTAGTGCAAATAAAAACATCATTTATCAAGTGCCAATATAAGACCTAGTTAAACCAAACTTGGAATTTCACATCAAAGAACATATCATTGCATACCCTATTATTAGGTTTTGTCAAAATTATAGCATAGGGATAAAAGGTCATCACCAAGCATAAGAAGATAAAGAGTTTACATAATAGATTGAATAAATGATTTTGGGCATAAGCAACAATCAAAATATGATAATGTTGCTTTCTTTTTTATTTGATTGGTTATCCATGTACATGCTTTTAATTGTGTCATTCCAAAAATTTCATCATTATACACTATTCCATGTTCTAGGTTATCTATCCTTTGTGGCCACTTCATTTATCCCCTCTCTCCTTACAAAGTCTAGTGCATTTGGAATTGCTATTAATTTCCAAATTCAACTAAAAAAAATTATTTTTTTCTGCCATTGTTATTTTGTATAATATCATATGCAAATTTTACTGAAAATATTTTACAATTTTCACCCTTCTACTCCCACTACAAGAAAATCACTAAATAGAGACCAATTTTATAGATAAAAAATAATTAGTTGTTATAGTGACTAAATTAGAAATAATTTTAGAGACTAAAAAAATTATTGATTTCTAAATTAGTTTCTATTATTGATAAATAGTTTCTAAATTGGTATCTAATTAGTTACCAAGGTTTTAACTACCAATTATTTAGATTTTAATTTGGTAGAAAAAATCTTGGTAGCTAATTAGATACCAATTATTGGTCTCTAAAATGGTATTTAATTTAGTCAATATAACCACTAATTATTTATTTTTCTAAAATTGGTTTCTATTCAATAGTTTTCTTGTAGTGTCCTAAGTATCTAGTCCCTCAATTGTTGGTGTGGGTGATAAATCTTGTAAGAATGTTGTGACCATAAGTACTTCCCACTCAAGTCATTCATTCATCCACTTCATTTATCATTCCCAATTATTGTTACAATTCAGTATTATTATACACTCTCGAGTATTTTTTAGCATAAGTTATTTGTCCATTCCATTTGTCATAAAAGTTAATTTTAATCCCATTTTCTAATTTTCATCTTATATTGTTATCAAACCAAGCTGAGTGTTCACATGCTCTAAATACGGTCTTTACGTCGCTCCACCAAACATATTCATTTTTTGGTATATTGTCTCTACTAAGCTTCCTCCAATTTCCGTATACTACTACAAAATATCAAAATGACGATCCCACAATTAAGGCGTTTTTACTTTCAGACGCTGTCATTGAAAATCCGGGGGCATTTTTGAAATTAACATCATTTAAGAGGGTGGGTATTTGGTAGAGTCGCCTTCTTAAACAAAGCGCTTTGTTTTAAGAAGGCGACTAAAAGGTAGCCGCCTTCTTAAAAGAAAGCGCTTTTGTTTAAGAAGGCGACTCTACCCCTCTTATACTCTTTTTTTACCGTAACATAGAGCGCGCCACTACTCTTTGATGACTTTCTACGAAAAGTGCACCACGTTTGTCAGAAGTAATAATTATCCCTAAGGACGGATATCGATCCCACAAGGAACAATGAACTATCGAGTATAATAATTGCTAAATATAAAACAGAACAATTAAAAAGATTGTTGAAGTGATTGTGTTGGCAATGATCAATAAGAAATCTGACAAAAAATTAGTTGCTTTAAGTTGGAAAAACAGGGATTAGATTTCATCTCTCTCACTCTCATGTATTTTGATTAGTATGTTAATATTAAGTTTTTTGATTGAAATTGATGCCCGTATAAAATTAATTTATATCGATTCTTCACATATAAAATCCTTAAGAATGTTCCCTAAATATATCCCTCGCATAATTATAAGAACAACTTAGAATGAAGCTCATATGTTAATAGCAATTAACATTTCAAGTCTATTCCTAGCACTCAAATATGTTAAGTATTGTTGTTTAGGTCAGAACCCTAAAAATACTTTCCAATCATATTTAAGATTCTCAATTTGTCACAGAAATTTAGAAATAAAACAACAATACCAATAATCAAATCAAGAACTGAATATTATAATATATAAATATCACCTCAATACATAAGAGTTCGAGCAAATTACTCTCAATCCCTAATGATAAAATTAGCCACGCATACTTCTAACACCTTCCATTCTTTCTATTGGGTTATACAATTCACTCAATGGTATTTTCCTCTCAATCTTGTACCCTAGGGTTGTTCCTCTAGCCCCTTATTTAACCTAATTTACTAAGGTTAGGTGACTTCCTGCATCGCGCTAATGCGCTAAGTGATAAAACATCACTACAAGAAAAACGCGAATTATATACGGATTATTACATACAGATCAAAATCCGTATGTAAAATCAACATTACATATGGATTCTATTTCGTATGTAAATAGATATTACATACGGATTTTTTTCGTATGTAATTACATATGGATTATATCCGTATGTAATTTTGGCGTCATGAAGCGGGAATTAAATTCCGTATGTAAACAGGTATTACATACGGATTTTTTCCGTATGTAATTACATACGGATATAATCCGTATGTAACTTTGATACCATAAAATAAAATTTACCGTGGATGGGATTCGAAACCAGGTTCCTTCAGACACCATAATATTATTAATAATATGAATAAATATTAATATTAATAATATAATATCATTTATATTATTATTATTAATATAGTAATAATAATATGTATAAATTATATTAATAATAATAAGTATAATAAAAATGATAATATGACTAAAGAACTTGTCTGTTCTAGTGGTTAATGCTTCATTGGTGTCATTGAAAGGACTTGTTTTCAGTACTTTTCTTTATTCTTGAACCTTTCAGCTTTCTCTTTTTAAATGATTCTTCTTTACTCCAAATCTTCAATCCTCCCTAGAAACCTGCAATTAACACCAAATTTGGGAATAAAATGCTCTTATTCAAGTAAAAAGCATAAAAAAATGTAAAAAGATATAAATTCATAAATAGGGATTATTTTATATGTAAATTAGCAATAAATCTTCATAAGTGTCTATATTTTAATATGAAATATTACTGAAATTAGAAATTTATCACTCTTTCATATTTCCTTTCTGTGACGCTTTGTTTTTCTTCTGCTCTTGTGCTCTAGTGCTTCCTCTTGTCTTCCTTGAGCCTACATTTTCGCGCCATTGGTAAGTTTGTTTTGAGCTTTGTACTTCTTCTTCACCACTGGTTTTTGTATTTTTTCCGTTTCTCTTATTTGTTTCTTTTTTGCCATTGGTCGAAGGTCACCATTGTTTCATTACCACGTTGGTGTTTGGGTTTTCGATGTGCTCCACTTGCTCTGTCGCAATTGTCAACGTCGGTGCCACCGCCGCTGCTGCCGTTAACGCCTCACTTCAACACCACCGTTTGTTTGACGACACAGTGTGAGACGTGACGATCGGTGTGGGTTTTGACACGGGAATGGAGAACAACGACTGTGCGGGAGTATGGAATGTGCGACGAGGCGGACGGTGCTGGCGCGAAATCAGTGCACGACGACGGTACAATTATAGGGACAGTGCAATTTGAGGAGGAATAAGGTGAAGTGCGATGCCTTGACAACGCAAGCAAAGGGATAAATGTGTGCAAGACAGATGGCGTGAAAGCAAGCGCTGCCTCATTTTTTTAATACATACGTCTTATAAGGGCGTCTCTTACCAAAGCTGCCCTCTTTGCCTACATTAAGAAGGCGACTAAATCGTCACCATCTTTTCTCTGAAACGTAAGACTACGCGTTGACCAAAGGCGACTAGAAAGCCGTTGTCTTATAGTTAAAATAGCCGTCGTTTTAAAGCTTTTTTGCACTAGTGGTATTCAAATTGTAAAATATCCTTCCACAATCCTTTCTTTTAAGTTGCATATCTCCAATTCTACCTTGTCTAAGGAAGGGGAGGTGTATGAAGTAAGGTCCAAGCCCAACCATTTTTCCAGTGCCAAGGAGCAAAAGTAGTGGCATGCTCAAATAAGGAGAAGTATTATATTAGGGTCATCGCTAACGGCCATAGCCCACCCTCCTATAACTCTAAACATGTTGACTCTGACCAAGACATCAATGGTGAAGGAGACCAACAGGAAGCTGGGAAGGTTCAGGCCCACGAAGGGGAGAATGGACAAACAGAGGCCATTTTGAAAAGGAAACTTTTTACGTCACGCTTTGAAGGAGAATAGAGTGTGGGCAACAAAGGATTTGTGGGAGAAAGAGGTCTATATCGTAGGGAATCAAGCATACCAAAGCTGTTTTTGAGAGGAGCTCGTCGGTCAAGGGTGGTGTCAGGTAATTCAAGTGGAAATTTTTTTGATTCCAACATCTTAAACTGTAATAGATTGTTCTAGAGTAGACAAGATTTCTCATCACCAATGAGAGTATGGGAATTAGGAAAGGAATTGGGCGTCACATATGAAGGTGGACAGGAAGCTATTGTTAAAGAACTTGAAAACATGGAGGCCAAGGATCAACCTATGGCTCGGAATAGGGAATCAACAAAGGTATCCATGATAATTGGAACTTTAAATATAAGAGGGATGGGGGGAAGCGAGAAGTGGAACTACGTCCAAGGTCTAATCAAGAAGGAAAGGCTAAAAATGTTGTGTTTACAAGACGAAAAATAGTGTTGTTTTGGAAGCTATGTGTTTCTCTTTGTAAGGGTAGTAATGAAGTCGAATGGGTTCACAAGGAAGTCATTAATGGTGGGGGAGGAATTCTTTCTACGTGGCATAAGTTAGAGTTCAAGTGCGATAATCAAGAGGTTGAAGATGGGTATGTTGTGACGTTTGGCTAACACTTAAAAAAAAGCTCTTCTAAGGTTGAAATCATAAATGTTTACTCTTCTTGTGATTGGGAGGAGAAGAAACAATTGTGGCATAACTTGTCGATGCCAAGGCTAGCCAAAGCACAAACAGGTTACAACTGGTGTTTTATTGGTGACTTCAATGCTGTAAGGGACCTAAATGAGAGGAACAATGTCAATAATGGTAGGAAGAAAAGAGAAGTAGAAAGGTTTAATGATTTTATTGAAAATAACCAGCTCTTTGATAATGCCACTTGTGGGTATCAAATTCACGTGGTTTAGACTAAATGGGATGGCTATTAGCATATTAGATAGAGCTTTGGTATCACAGGAGTGGCTAGACTTATGGCCAGAAAGCAAACAATACATTCAAATGAGACAGGTCTTAGATCATAGTGCAATTATTGTGAAATCTAGTAAGGTGGATTGGTTCCCAAAGTCATTTAGATCTATAAACTCTTGGCTTATGGACAGAGGGTTTACGGGTCTGGTTAAATCAAAGTGGAATGCTTACAAGATGGGAGGAGAAGGTTTGGTCAGGTGTAAGGAAAAATTTTAAATGCTGAAACACGTCCCAAGATCTGGAAAGCACAAGTCTTTGGTAATATCTATACAACAAAGAGAGACATTTGCTAAAATAGGTGAGATAGATGTTAAGGATGCAGAACTACGTTTGTGCGAGGGGGATAAACGGAAAAGGATTCAACTACTTAGTGAACTCAATGTTATTGATAGTAAAATTGAGTCTCTATAAAGGCAGAAAGCCAGGATCAACTGGATCGTGTCAGGAGATTCAAACACAAAGTTCTACCATGTTTCTTTATCTTGGAGGAGAGTGTCGAATCAAATCAAATGAGTGGAGGTGGAAGAAGTTTGGCAAGAGGACCCAGAAGTTGTGAGAACTGAGGCTAGAAGCTTTTTTGAAAAACGCTTTTCAGAGCCTTCTAACTACAAGGTTAGGCTAGGAAATATGGATTTTTTTTTGAAATCACATAGGGGGAAAATAACAAGTTGATTGCAAATATTTTAGAGGAAGAGGTAAGGGAGGCAGTTTGGCAATGTGAAAGATCAAAAAGCTCGGGGCCAAATGGTTTTAATTTCAATTTCATCAAAGGTTGTTGGGAAACCATCAAGCAAGATGTTTTACAGGTTGTGCAAAGTTTTGATAGCTCAGGGAATATCCCAAGGGGTTGTAATTGATTTTTCATTGCTCTAGTGCCAAAGGTTAAGGACCCTATGAGTTTGGAAGAATACATGCCTATCTCTCTTGTAGGCGCAATTTACAAGATTATATCTAAAGTTCTAGCTAGCAGAATGAAAAGTGTTCTTCATAGAATTATATATTGTTCCCAATATGCTTTTCTCAAAGATAGGGGGTTGTTAGAAAGTATTGTTCTAGCCAACAAAGTGATGGAGGATCTTAGGAAGGAGAAGAAGTTTGGAATTGTAATAAAGGTTGACTATGTAAAGGCCTACGATTTTGTGCGTTGGGAGTTGCTGCACTATATGCTTAACAGACTTTGCTTCTTCGAGAAATGAGTTAATTGGATTAAAGGATGCTTGGAATCTTCCTCGGTGTCAGTTTTGGTTAATGGTAGCCCATCTAGGTAATTTAATCCATATAGGGGACTCAGATAAGGGGATCTGATCGACCCTTTTCTTTTCTTGGTAGAAGTGGAAGGTCTAGCGGGTTTGGTTAGAAATGATGTGAGACTAAAGAAGATGGAATGGGTAATAATGGGTGTTAACCAGATAAAAATATCGTTGCTATAGTTTGCAGATAATACCTTGGTGGTATGCCAAGACACAATCCAAAATGTGTTCATGGTGAAGACGATTCTCAAATGCTTTGAATTAGCGATAGGTAGGTGCATTTCCATAAGACTAGGATAGGAGCAATTGGAGTTCAAGCTCAACAAATACTGGTCTATGCAAAGATGCTTAATTGTGCTTAAATGTTGATCTCGTTCAAATACTTAGGTGTGTTAGTTGGGGGAAACCCGAGGAAGAGAGAGTTTTGGAAGGAGGTTATTATAAAGTTAGGGGGAAACTTTCCACCTGGGAAGGGAAAAAGCTTACCTTTGTAGGAAGAGTTTGTTTGATTAAAGCAATTTTTATTGCAATTCCTCTATACTATTTCTCAATGTTTAGGGCCTGGGTATCAGCATGCAAAGAAATTATTAGTCTACAAAGAAGGTTTCTTTGGAGCTAGAGGAGTGAAGGAAGGAAAATTGCCTGGATAAAGTGGGAAACTTGTTGCAAATTGAATAAGGAAGGGGGCTTGGGCATCAAGGATGTTAGCAACTTTAACAAATGGATGTGGAAAGTGAAAGTGGACTCTACATGTAAATGGAAAAAGGTTGTCGTGTCCAAATATGTAGACTGCAGTCAGAGCAGTTGTCAATCATGGTGGTGGCGTGATCTATGTAATATATGTGAAGAAGGTCAAACAGAAAGTTGGTTCAACAAACAAGTATCTTGGAAGGTGGGGAACAGGAAAGATATCTGTTTTTGGGACGACCCCTGGTTAGATGTTGTTCCTTTGAAACAAAAATATCCTATGCTACTCTTCATTTCAGAAGACAAATATAAAAGTATCCAACAAGTAGGGTTGTGGGAAGAATCCACATGGAAATGGAATTTGAGGTGGAGGAGAGCCTCTTTAAAATGGGGAAAAGATCAGCTTATACAACTGGAAACAAACTTGAGTGAAGGAGCTCTACAATAAGGAGGTCAAGATAGGGTTGTTTGGGATGGTGAAGAAGGAGGTGAGTTCTCTGTTAAATCAACATACCGCGCTTTGGTTTCTTTAGTACCATCTGAGAGTTGCCAGGAAACAGATTTACTTTGGGATATAAAAGTTATTCTCAATACTTTAATGTTGGCATGGAGGATTGTGAAAGTTAAAATGCCAACACGAGTCAATCTTCAGAGAAGAGGGATCATCATACCTTCCCTTTTATGCCCTTTATGCAATGAGGTCGAGGAATCAATCACTCATCTTTTTGGGGAAAGCATGATAGCCTTTCAAGTCTGGTCGATGATTTCCAATTGGGTAGGGCTTAACATTGTATACCATAAAGACCTGAAGCAACATATGTTGCATTTTACTTTGCTTCAGTTCAATGTGAAAAGGAATAGGGTATGGAAAAGGGTGTGGATTGCGGTCTTATGGAGCATTTGGAATCATAGGAATGCTGAAGTTTTCAAAGAAAGAAAGGTGGATTCTGAGGAAATATTTAGTTTGGCACAATTACAAGCGTGGACTTGGATGAAGAGAAAAATAAGAAGCTTTGATTTCTATTTCTTTGATTGGGTGTTAAATAATTCTCAATTGCATCCGGTCTTTAAGCTGAGCTCCAAATTCAGAGTTGGGCTTAGGTGACCGTTAAGAGGAACTGGAATGTAGTTGCAAAGCCAGTTAGAAATAAAAGGAAGGTACGAGGTCAAATGGAAAGTAGACTGTTATGGTTTTGGAAGTAGGAATGGATTAGGTGTGAAGAGTTAGCTATATTGTAACTAGTTTTCTGAGCAGAATTAACCTTGCGTAAGTGGAAACAGATTCTGATGCATATGTGTTATAGGGGGCAGAAGGTATAAGGTAGAATGAATGGATGGAGTATGGAAAAAACAATGTATTCGTAACTGGTTTAGAATTATAAACAGTTTAGCTCAACATGTCTGAATCTTTTCTTTTGCATTGAAGCTCTATAAGTATCTGCTATTTTGATGTAGTAAGGTGATGACATTTTACGGCAAGTGCACCGCGTTTGTCATAAGTAATAATTGTCCCTAAGGACGGATATCGATCCCACAAGGAACAGTGAATTATCAAGTACAATAATCGCTAAATATAAAAACAGAACAATTAAAAGAGTTTTGAATTAATTGTGTTGGCAC
>Ga0123342_1000277_pt1 | contig 74991 bp, 40 predicted proteins | sample Turbeawhitnodule_FD_89960 | JGI IMG/M metagenome (GOLD analysis project Ga0123342, IMG submission 89960) | Root nodule microbial communities of legume samples collected from Mexico - Turtle bean Mexico white nodule | ecosystem: Host-associated > Plants > Roots > Nodule | place: Mexico: Nepantla... | reverse complement strand
TAATTAATACTAATTGACTTTGGTTTTTTTGTAATTATGTCATGTATTTTTTACTTGAAATTAACATGATTACATCATCAATAATAATAAAAATAAATAGTAATTTATGTTTATAGATTCAACAACTTTTATGTTGTTGTAGGGTTTAATTTTTTATTTTCTTCATTCTAAAAAAATAATTTTAAACTAAACATTTTAATTTTTTTTATTTTATTTTATAAAAACTCATTTCTTTATTCATGAATTATATTTCTAACTATTTTAAACATTAAAAATATTTATTTTTTAATACATTCAAAATTAAAATTATCAAAAAATAAATAAATTATTATTTATTCATTTATTTTTGAAATGGTGTTAGATAGGGAAATAAAAAATAAAAGGGTGCTAGATAGGGAAATAAAAACAAAAGGATGCTAGATAGAGAAATAAAAACAAAAGGGTGCTAGTTAGGAAAATAAAAGTCTAAATGGTGCTAGATGGGAAATTTACCTCACAGAGACCCAAATTTATATATTATATAATTGTGAGTTATATAAATTGACAATAAAATTTTATGTATATAAATATGTTTCAAATTTTTTCTAGCATAAAGATATTTTTCATAGTTGGTTCAAAAATATTTGTTCCTTATTTTTATAGATTTATTTCTTATTTTCATAATCATAATAAAAATTTATACAATAAGTTTGAGTTTTTAGAAAATTAATGTATTTATCTTTTTAAAAATTTGTTAAAATTGTGTTAGAACCGTGTTAAACTGATCAAAATTCAACAAATATTTTTTGAATTTGACACTTTACTACTACTGTGTATTACAAGTATCGGTGTCTGATACGTGTGTCGAACACACGCCATTTAAGAGGAGTTTGAGCGATTATTAATGATTTAATTTGTTTAATTTACTCATTTAAATCAACTCAATTTAATTTAAAAACAATACTTGTTCCATTCATTGGATTCTCTTATTGCATCACCATAGTTCCAATAACATTTTTTGCAAAACTAATAAAAATAATAATTAAAAATTAGTACCTCTAAAGGAAATAAAATTTGAAAATATTTATCACAGTTTAGGCGGTAAAATATTACCGTCATTGTTATTTTAAAATTTTAGATTGATATATTTTGTCAATGTTAAATTTTTTATTATTAATATATTTTCTAAATTTTCGTATACTGATTAATTAACAAAAGTGTATCATACAATAACAAAATTTTGATGATGGTTTCTAATTATCATTGATGAGGTATCATCGGAAATTAAATAATATATGTAATTGACATTTTTAATAACAAGTTGCAGTTAACAATATGAAAGCATAAATCAATAATATATAACTGTGAAATAATACAGTGAAATTAAATATTTAAAACTATTGTAAATGTAAAGGCTCAATAAATTTAAAACATAAAATTCATAAGTGAAAAATAAACTTAAAATATGAAGTGTAGAAATTATTGTAAAATCATGTAGTTTAATGTGTTGTGAAAATTGATAAAATAAGTTGCTTATGTTCATCCAACATAATATTTATATTGAATTTAAAATGAAAAAAAATTTAGTTAATGTAATATAAAACCAGTTTATACATTCAATATTAAATAAAACAAAATAAATATATTCACTCAACGATTCAATATACAAACAATTATACACAGAAAAATTATGAAATTTTGACCTCAAATAATAAAAATAATGATATTTTTAAGAACAAATTGTTATCGTTTATCATTTTTTTTTTAATTTTTGACAATGATTTTGTGAAAAACTACCATAGTTTATTGCTTTTAACAACAATCCAAAATTATAACTCAACTGTCATTGTAAATTTTAATTTATCTACAACTTTCATCACATTTCTTAAGACAATAATTTTAAAATAATCGTGAATCATGCATGATATTCAAATTTTAATATTTAATAATTAAGTTATATACAATTTCATAAAATTTCAACTAAACTTAACAACAAAATTCAAATATATATTTAAAAAATTTGCAAATGTTCAAGCACCGTTTCAAACGAACTTCGCGACAAAAAAACAACAACATAACAAATAAAAAAGATCACATCATAGAAAACATGAAAAATATATTTATATAGATTTTATAAAACTCAGATATAATTAAATTTAAAGTTTAAATTTAAAAATAATATTATAATATATTTCAACTAGTAAAATCTGCTATTACATCACGTACAAATGTCAAATCATAAGTTTAAGATATTTAATTCTGATAAAGTAAATATCCCACAAAGGAGGGTCTATTTTTTAAATATCTATATCTTTTACATTAATTATACTTTTGTATGGATAAATAATTAATTTTAGTTAGTAACCCCATCTCATAGATGCTTAAATTAATATTAAAACGTTAGGTTCAACTAATTCCTATTATTGTTGGACATCTCATAATTTTCATTTTCATTTTATTTTATATTTTAATACACAAACAAAAAAATTAAGAAAAATGCAAAATTCATCTTCAAAATTTATAACTATAATTAAAAAGTTTATTCATTAGGTTTATCTAAAAATTATTTTTGTCAAAAAAAACATTAATTTAAAATAAAAAATAATATAGATAAGGGTGTGTGCCCTAGATAAACCCCAAAGGATTTTACCATTGCAATCGACAAAGAGACATAAAAGGGTTCTCTTTCACTCACTCTCTTTCACACACTGAAACGTGCTCCAACTAATTTCGAATTCCATTTCACTGTGTTGACGGAAATGCAAGGTGGCGCCGCCGACGGAGAAGCCTTGGATTTCGAGCCCGAGGACGATGACTTGATGGACGAGGACGGTGCTCCCGACGTCGACGCTTCTCCGCCTCACCCTAAGCTCAAATCCGCCATCACCGCCGCGGCCACCTCCTCTCTCACCGCCCCTAAGAAGACCAAGGGTCGCGGTTTCCGTCAGGACACCGACGCCAACCGCAACACTCGCCTCTCCGGCTCCGATTTCGATTCCCTCACCACCGAGGGTGGCCCTGGCCCTCAGAGATGTCAGTCCCCTCTCCCTCTTCTTAGGGTTAGGGTTTTACTTTTTTTAATTAATTTAATTATTTATGTTTTCTTTCGCTTGTTCTAGCCATTGAAGGATGGATCATTCTGGTGACCGGCGTGCACGAGGAAGCGCAGGAGGATGATTTGCAAAATGCCTTTGGTGAATACGGAGAGATTAAGAACCTGCATTTGAATCTCGATCGCCGCACTGGTTTTGTCAAAGTAAGTCATTGTTTCTCTCTTCTTCTTCTTCTTCTTTGTTTCCTTCTTTACTATTGTTTTATTGAGCTTCGTAGTCACTAGGATAATCCATTGGATACTCGTACTATCTGGTCACTGTTTGTGTTACGGAGAAATTTAACTGTACTTTGACTTAAATTTGTGTCTGCTTTCGTTTCTACTAGCACCTTTTCTTTTTATTTTCTTTTTATTGTAATTGATCTCGACGCCATGACAAATATATGTATGGTTATAACCTAAGTGGAAATTGATAAATGTTTGATCTACTTGGTGGTCGCTGTTTTCTATCTGGTGTATTATCGCTGATCCATTTTGGTGATCTGAGTCATTTGACTATGTTTCTTTTAGTTTGGTTCCTATTTTGCTTGTTTGTCATGGCTCTTGGTTTGAATTTTGTTTGTGGGAACAAGTTACAAATCCCCGCTCCCCTCCCCACTTGGAGTTGTTGTGTTGAGTATAAAATCAATACCATCCTGACGTCTCTGCTTTGCCAGAATGTGAAGGAAGAAAGATACAAATTCTTCCTAACCAATGTGTAGGTTATTGTCATTTCTCCATCATTTCTATTACATTGTATCCTTGTTTACCTCCGTGCCTTCATTCAACTAGTTCATTTAATTAAAAAGACAAGTCTCTGTTTAGACTCTTTGTAAATTATAAGAAGGGTTTATTGATTTTCTTAGCAAGATTTGCTGCCATATGTAATTTTATGTACATACAGTGCTGATTAATCTTTTTAAACCGCAATTTTTCTCTCTTTCTTCCCATAACTTTGCTTACCACATTTGTCTGTCCTTCTACTTGCATTTGTTTTGTTTCTCTTGCTGGTTAATTTTCGGCCCAGAACTGTTACTCTGTGGAATGTTGTTACTATGTTTCTCATTAATAGGAAATGATTTGGATTTGGCTGGCCCTCCCCATTATTTTCTTATAATTTGGCGGTACTGCAAGTATAACATCTTCATGTCTTGAGTTTGAAAGAATCTGAGGAAGAAACATACAATTTTTTTCTAACCATGTATAGGTTATTGTTATTTCTTCACCAAGCAGGGTTAATTCCTGTCTTGCAAGATTTTATGCCATTTGTGCTTTTTATGTACAAACATTGATTTTTTTATAAAAAAAAATAGTATTAGGAATGCAAATTTGCTATCCTGCTTCCTATAACTTTGTTTATCACATTTCTCTGTCAGCAACTTATCATTTGGAAGTTTTGGTTTCTGGACTAATGGACATTTTTATTTTAGGGTTATGCACTGATTGAATATGAGCGCGCTGAAGAAGCTCGAAACGCAATAGAGAATTTGAATGGATCTGAGCTTCTTACCCAAACCATTTATGTTGACTGGGCCTTCAGCAGTGGACCTATTAATGAGTCACTCAGAAGAAAGAATGCTAGGTAAGATTATATTATGCATGTTTAATGATAAAATCTTCACAGAATTGTGTTGTTTTTGCAACATTGAAGTCCCATGTGTATGCAGTGTTGGTCTTAGTGTCACTTTGTTTGGTTTGGTATTTCCCAATGTGGAATTTATTTCAGCCAATGTGAAATCACTTCTTAAAAGTTTGTAAAACATATCTTTGTTTCTTGGGTTTAACAGAAATGAAAATGGATATTATATAAGTTTCTCCTTGTCTAAAAAAGGATCTAAAAAAAATGAAAACATGGTGTATTTTCCTGGACGGTGGATAACTGTGAAAGATTTTTTTCCAATTTTCAACTTGTTTATTACAACATGAAAATAACTTACCCTTTTTAGTTGTCTTAAGCAGATACTAACGCTGTGTTTCTTCCCCTTATGCGAACACCCGTTGTATACTTGTATTGTTTTTAAAACCACGGGTCAGAGCAGAACTTCGGCTAGCTAGAACTTAGTGATGTGGTTAAGGTTTTCTGGAATTGTATTCTACAGTTTTTCAGTGTTTAAGAATGATTTTAACTTTATCATTTTGCAGAGCACCTCGTGAACGGCGCTCCAGGAGCCCCCGGAGGAGATATTGACATGTGTATTGAGTAAATGTTTGTGTTGATGTGTGTGGACCGTTAAATGAGCAGCTTGGTTTTATTTCTATGGCTGTGGAGGAATTTTCTGATACTTGTGCTTCCGTCACGCAAAATACATATTTGATGCTGACGATTCTCATCTGATACATCCCTTGTTGAATGGTTTAAACTTTTAGCTAGTTTATCATGGTGTATGCTGTTTAACATACATTTGTTTCATTATAGTAACGTGTTTTGGATATGCTTTTTCTCACATGTAACGTTATTCTGTTTGAGGAACGTAGGGTCTCTTTTCGTTTGCAGCTTGTTTCTGTTCCATCTTAAAGTGTGTCTCAGAGCCTCCTTTTTCCCTTTATTTTTGGGCTACAAATCTCTCTTTTTTCAATTTATGAATATTTTTCTCATACATTTGTATTTACCTGTCCGTGCATTTACATGAGTATTGGTATTTGTTACGTGTAAAGGCTTAAAAAAGTTAAAAGAGAAATGGAAGAGCTATATTTGGGTTTGGTGAATGTTTGTCGTTTAGTAGTATAAAACCCGCGTGTGATGCACACTTGTTAATAATACTAGTCAAAGGGCACATGCATGCTAAATGTTAACTCAGTGAAAGGTTGGCAATTATTAATTGTGAAATGCTCGATTCCACCAATTGCCACTGTCTTCACCTTCCTCTCTTTTCCTTTCCTAATTCTCCTACCAAATCTTACAACTCTCCATAAACCTCGGAACTCTAGTTTTTCTAACACCATTTTTCTTCCTTTCTATATTATTATCTCAGGTTTTGACACGCATCTTAAATGACGTTTCTTGTCATACACATGTATTTCTGTTAAAAAAAATTCAAACATAGTGCATATATGCATATATATATATAAGTTTTTTATCGTCAATTTATATAATTTATAATTATACAATAGATTATAGATTATGTCTTTATGTTTTATCTTTTAGAAATTATACATATTTATAAGTTACATAGATTATATTTATAAGTTACATAGATTATTATTCAACTAATAACTATGATATGTATTTTTATCGGTGTTCGTGTTAGTGTTATGTTAGATAGATCATTATTAACTAATAACTATCATTGGAATGTTTCTTATTCAAGATTTTCTTTTGCTTTTTTAATCTTAAAATAAAGATAAAGATTGCTTTTTTAATCTTAAAATAAGGATAAAGAATGCAATATTTTTTAAGGGATATTTAAGATATGTTTGGATAAAATTTTCCATGAGAAGTAAATGAACTAGTTTCTATGTACAAATTTTATTCTTGGTGGAAACAATTTAGTAAAACAGTAAACAAGTTTTTATTGAATAAATTTATTAACTAAACTCTTGATAAACGTCTAGAAAATAAAAAAATGGTGGATTTCAAACATATCACTCTTTTATATAGTATTTAAAGTGATGAAGTTAAGTAAGTTCTTAAAATATTAGATATTTATAAAAAAAAAAAATGGCTTGATTTTTTGTTCTAATTCCGGGAGGATTAGTTTGAAGACTTTTTTTTTTAATTTTTAAGGGGCTATTAAATTTGTATGTAATGTTCTAAAGACTAATTATAGAATTTCATTAGTTTAAGGAGTAGTTGAGAGAGGAGCTAAGCCTCCAAATATTAACTTATTGTTTTTGGGTAACCACGTTGTGGTTAGGAAGAAGCATGTTTTGGGCTTGTCCAATTATTAATCTATAAAAAATTGTCAAATAGATTAATTTCTCACTAATGACGGATTAAACTTTTTATTGGGTTGCAAAAATATTGTTTTTTTTTTATTTCTCTTAAAATTAATTCAAATTATCAAATCTAATAAAAATGACTCATAATTCAGCCTAAATTTGATGCCAGTACATTTTTTTATAAAATCAGCAATAACAAACACATATTTTGATTTTTCAAAAATATTAAAAACTTAAAAAAAAAATATTGTGAATACCCAACATAAACTCTTAACATCATTTTCGTTTAAAAAGAAAATCAGGTTTATTAGATCAAACTAGCATGTTAGGTGAAATGGTCATAATGAGTTTGAGTTGAACCACTTGGTTGAGTTTATCTAAACTTTTTGATATACAATACATAAATTTAGACGTTAGTTCAAATATTTAACTTTAGCTTCACTCAAATCAACTACTAATAATTTAAATAATAATTATAACATTAATAATTTTTCAATGTATACTTTCTAACGAAATGTTGCTAATTACTTTAAATTTATCTGTGGAGAGAAACTGAAAACAGTAGCAAAAAGTGGGGCATTATTATACAAATAAAAGAAGAAAAAAAAACATAATTTTACCTAAAAAACAAAAGAAAAAGGTGAGTTATAATGAGTTAACATTTTTTAGTACGATGGCGTGTTTAGCTATTACACGGTTGATAGGTTGTAGCTTAAAACCACTTTTAAATTCTCATAACTACACATTTTCAATCATGGGATCTATTTATTCCAAAACAAAAACCCTTCAAAATTTATTTGTGGAAAATCATAACGTTTAATATTCCAATATTATTTATTTACACTTCCTTTTTAAAATCCCACCACATAGAACTCATAAACAAATTGATTCTCATAAAAATTTGAAAAAACAATTTTCTGGGTACCTTAAAAGAAGCATCTTTTTAGTGATTTGTTTTGCTGTTAAGATATCAGTTATATCTTCCTTTGACGAGTAAAAAGTTTAGAATAATTCAAAAATATTTTCTTAAAAAATGGATAAACCAATTACTATTTTCCAAATGAAATTCTTGATAAGTTTCTATGCTCTCTCATTTACACGTATTCGTATTTAAATTAATGTGATATACATGAAAGTGTTGAAAGCCTTCTATTTTTGCAGAACATTATGTGAAATGGAGTATTTATTTATTAGGAACATTTGTTTGAAATGAAAAAAAATTGAAAAAGTTGTTTTGTTTTTTGTTTTTTAAAGAAAACCCTGAGGCATTTTGTAACTCATGTTGTTGACGATTATCCATCCATTCCTGTTGTGGATCTGAGAAATCTATAGGAGAGAGATTACAGTGTGAGAGTGAGTGTGTGAGTGAGTGAGTCTGTTGTTTGTTCAACGTATGCTTAGGCTCCAAAACCTACTGCTACTGCTAAGGTATGTTGTAACAGACAACAAAAACATCATCTTTTTCTTGTTCTTGTTCTTCTTCTTGTTCCTGTTCCTCAGCAGCTTCATTCACCACCCTCTGGCATTTTTTTCATTTCTTGTTCACACCCTTTTTCCAAGCTTTCGTTTCTGATGGGTTCATGCGAAGCCACGAATGTGGTTCTTTCAAAGATTAAAAATTTTGATCCTGAGAATGCTTCGAAAATTATGGGGTACCTTCTCATGAACCTTGAAGACTCTGAACTCATTCGTGTGGCTTGTAGCCCTGACCATGTGCTTCACTCTCTCATTCTGAGGGTGAAGTCGCACATGGGTCTTTCACTCTCCACTCCTTCTTCTCCGTCGCTTCCTCCTTCGCCTCTTAACCCCATAGCAAGAATCACTGGTTCCTCCACCAACCCTTTTTCCAGAGCAGGACCCACCAACGGTTTTGACTTTGCTAGAAACCCTTCTTCGCCTTCTGCTCACTCTCACGCTTGGAACTTCCCGAACAACAACCCCATTAGTCCAAAGTCCACTCCTTTACTCTCGTACGATAACATCCGAGCACTCTCACCGCGTGTCAACGGGGAGTGTGACTTTGTTGATGAGCAGCAGGTGAATGAGTACTTTCCCTTCCTCAATGACTCCTCCAAGAACGAGGATTTGGTCGATCCACGCCTTGAATTGGGTGTTGGGGCTCAGAATTGGCACTCTGGGGACTCGCATTTGCACAGGAGGAGTTACTCGGCGAGTGATGTTGGTTTTGGGTGTGAAGAAGCTGCCCCTGGACTTGGATACAAGCCGTGCCTTTACTTTGCTAGAGGTTTTTGTAAAAATGGCACCAATTGTAAGTTTCTTCATGCTGCTTTCTCGGATTCACTGGATGCCACTGTTGGCTCTCCGAGTAAGCTTGAGGGGATGGAACAACACCGTGAAGATTTTGTTAGGTTCAAGGTCCCACAGCTTCAAAGATTGGGGTCTGGAAGTTCTGCAACCGCACGTGAGAAGTACTATGAGTTTTTGATGCAGGAATCCCAAAGGTCTAGCACAATTTAGAAGGAATCCTCTGTAGTTTTGTTTAATTTTGTTTTGCCTTTCTAGCTGTAAAGTGATGTTTAACTGTTGTACATTCTCGTGCTGCTTTTCAGGGCAGCAGCAGCATTCATGATGGGGGAAGAATTCGGCAGTTTTGGCTGGGACAGGCCTGAAAGGAATGACTTTTTAGCCCCAATTTCTGGGGATAAGCCCAACTCGGCCTCCCGACAGATTTACTTGACGTTTCCTGCTGAAAGTACCTTCAAAGATGAAGATGTCTCGGAGTACTTCAGGTAGAATATGCTATAACATATGCACAAATGTGGTGCCATTGAAAAATGTGAAGTTGTGAAATGTTATACTGCATACGTGTAATGTGGCAGGATTCTTCTGTTGCTATTAACTAATCCAGGTTTTCCACTGTTTTCGTTGGATGCACATCTTAAATATTTTTGGTTGAGCTCCTTAGTGTGTGTTTTTTGTTGGAAGCTCCAAAAGAGATGGATTTTGGTTGCCTCTGATGCTGATACCGATACCCGAGTGGTGGAATTTGTGATCCTTGATTGATTTGTGTGTGCCATGGGATTAAGAGTCTTTTGCTGGCCTGGCTCTTCAGTAATGTTGAGTTCCCAATTTAAACTCAGTAATCATTGGTCATGATGTCACTGAATCTAGAATTTCAGTTTCGAGTTATGTTGTATGTGTAACATTTAGAGTTTGTCTTTTATAGGCGATAAACTTTCCAGGGCATGATGTATGTCTCCCATGAGGAGACTGGGTTAATCCCATATTTTCAGGTATCACTTCAATGTGTTTTCCCTTAAAGATAAAATGGCTCAGTTTCTCTTGTTAAGAAGCTTTGGCAAATAAGGAAGTTCATAGCTTGATAGTTATCACTTATCAAAAGTCATGATCAGTACCGCAAGGATGTGTATGCATGTCTTGATCAACACAGTTGTGCAGTTTTTCAGCTTACCAATGACTATCTATCGGTTTGTCAGAGGATATAATCTACATCATTGGTCAATCCATATCTAAATAAAACAATCTCGAATGTGATAATTACTAAATAGTATGTATTGTTCAAACTATAAATTTACATCTTTGGTTGGTGTACATGAAGTGATGTGTTTTTATGATTGAATTTAAATTTTATTTTCATTGTATTAAATATCTGTCATAATTTATTAGGTTGTAATGTATCATATTGGGTTTGAAAGAAAAGCCGAAGAGTGGGTTTTTTGAGCATGACATTGATTTAAAGGTTTGATGTGTGATGTAAAGTTATACAGTTGCTTTCTTATAATTTTGTGCATACTGAATAATATCCACCTGATGGTGCACACCATCCTAAGGTATACATGGCAACTTTTGTTTTTGAAACTTAGGATTTAATCTAGATATTGTATGTGAAAGATATAGTAATTGCTAAATGATGGAATAGGATAGATGCAGGCATGTGTATAGTATAGGGTTTGAAACTGGCTGGAGAAGATTTCAGTTTAAAAAGTGATATTTTGTTCTATTATTATTTTAGATTAAGTGTCTTTGTAATGGTGTGGCTAACTTCTTAGTAATGGTTGGAATTGTAATCTCTAATTGACATTACTTTGCGTTATAAGTTAATATTTGCAATTGCATATAACACAGTAGTGGCTGTGCATGTGGAAGTTCTTATTGTTTCTGTACATATTGCTGCACACATGCTATTGGATCCAAATTGAGGGAGCTCATTGAATAGCTACTTTTGTTCTTTTGTAGCAAATTTGGACCTGTTCAAGACGTGAGAATTCCTTATCAGCAAAAGCGGATGTTTGGGTTTGTTACCTTTGTCTATCCCGAGACAGTGAGACTCATATTATCCAAAGGGAATCCTCATTTCATCTGTGATTCACGCGTACTTGTCAAGCCTTACAAGGAGAAGGGAAAAGTCCCCGACAAGTAAGTGGGCATCATGTTTTTACTCTGTTTGTATCTTACTATTCCTAAATTTATACTGTTTTGACTATTTTATGCAGGAGACAACATCCACAACAGCAATTAGAGAGAGGAGATCTTTCACCATGTTTGAGCCCTTCTGGATTTGGCTCTAAAGAACCATATGATTTCCATCTTGGTAATCAAATTTCTCCTATTGACATTGTTGAAACCCTACATCAACTAGACATGGATCATTGGGCCAATGTAGCACTTGCAAGGCTTAGACCATTTTCACCTTCGAAGTTAGTTTTGTAGGGTTGAGTTGAGTTGGGTCCTACAGTCTAAATTCTAAGATTATACAAGGGTCTATCATAAATCCATTATCGGGTCGTCCTATTTGTCTATGTCTGGATGTTCAGTCTTAGTTATTGGGATGTGTAAAAACCCCACATCAACTATAGAACTGATATGAGGCCAATGTAATCCTTACAAGGCTTCGGCAGTCATTACCTTACAAGTCAGTTTGTCGGATTGAGTTGTCTCTAGGCCCAAATTTAAAGATGTTCTAAGAGTTTTTGTAGAACTTTCATTGGGTTACCTGTATTTTATGCTCTAGATGTCTATTCTTAGATGGGAGCTGGTGTTGTTATTGGACCGCTTGCATTTGTCTCTGTTTTAGATGTTTAGACTAGAGGTGAGAGGGTGTTTTGAGATTCTACATCAACTCGGTATATATAGTTCTTATATATGGCTTGGACAATTCTTGCCTTACATGTCAGTTTTGTAAGTTAGATCCTAAGTCCAATATCAAGAGACATTTTTATTCTACTTAATTTTTTGAGAGTGTACTTAAAAGAGTTGCTATATATGTTCCCTTTCCATTGAATTCCCCAAACTTTCCAGAAAAGCTTTTGCACATAGGAGTCTATCATGCTCATTTCATTTTATTATTACCAACTTTGTTTTATGCAGGGTCAAGGATGTTGTATAATCCACATGATATCTTATTGAGAAGAAGAATGGAAGAGCAGGCTGAATTGCAGCAAGTCCTTGAGCTTCAAGAAAGGAGGCTGAAGAACCTACAGCTTCCCGACTTCAAGAATAATCCTATTCACCATCACCAACGCAGTCTTTCTGTTGGTAATCCTTTGGTCTTGCCTCATCAACTTCATGGTCACATTAATGATGCAGGTCTTTCTCCTAATAGCATTAAAGGCGATATTGCGGGTTAGTCAATTGATGGTAGCTTATGACAGTTTAATGAACAAGATTATAGACAGTTTACATCTTTGTTGTTTCAATGACAGGCTATGGTGGCACCTTCACTTCTACCAATTCTTTAGGCATTGCATCTGAGCAGCAGCAGTCGCAGAAAGAAGTTGAGCTAGATGATTCTGAGAGCGGGAATATAAAGGATGGTGGAAATACCAAAAACTTGGATCTTAGTAGTAGGTATGAGCATCATACTTTGTCTTGGCTCTTATTTCTATTGCATTGTGGTGCATCATTTTTGGCAGCATTCCTCATTTTTCATTTCAAATTTTCTGATATTGTGTTCTTTCATGATCCTCTCTTGGCCTTTGAGAAGTGTGGAGCAGGCACTCCCTGACAGTCTCTTTGCTTCACCAACAAAAGCAGCTGGAGATTATCACGCTGACTTCTCTACATTGGCAGAGGTCAACAACAGTGCTGTTTTTTCATCTAGTTCATCTTCTTTTCAACAAAAGCTAGAACCAACAACCTCCTCTAGCGACTCGGCTTCCCGTTAGTTTTCCTTACAATTCAAGGTACTGCTAATTGCTCTCTCAATGTCAGTTCCCTGCATGATAATGTGGACAGAATTCTTCTGACAAGTTGTCATTTTTCTTGCTCCTTTCCGTTACTCAAGATTTGGAATTGTAGGTAATAAGATTAGAAATGGCCAGCTGGAGATAATTTTTATTAGGGTATGTTTTTGGTTTCCTTCTCACTCTTGGAAAAATGGTTTGTTCTTTACAAGTAAACATCATCTCATGATTCTTCTCTGGTTGCTGGTTTGTTTCTTTGCAGATTTATAGAAGCTTATAGAAGAATCTTCTAGATGTATAGCGAAATACACCTAGATCAGAAGATTAGATCCTCTAGAGAAGAACCAAATGAGATCAGCACTATGATCAATACATACTACTAACAGCAGGCATACATGTTGCATACTTGGACAGACATATTAGCTTATAAGACTAGTTTTTCTTTTCTTCCTTTCCTTTTCTGTTGTACTCCTATTCCTCTCCACATAAATTACTATAGATGTGTATGTTTCACCAGACTGAGGCAGAAGAAAGTACTGTTGTTTTACTTTAGCTTCATGTATAAAACTTGGTCTACCATTTAGTTCCTATTTTCTACTATTTTTTCCCTGTTTGGGAGAAGTGCTCCCTCTGCCCCTGACCACAAATTAGTCTTCATTATTGGCTATCATTTACCATTAATGGTCTCAAGCTAAATCATGCACAAGATTTAACACCTACTCCTTTTAGTCCCTTTCACTTCTTCAACACCAGTAGGGGCCATTGTTTGTTTCCTTTGCCTTGCACAATCCAATATTTAAGACATGTTTCTTTGTTGACAAAACTGCACAGTTACACCATAACAAATTACAAGTCATATCAGATTAAAAGTTAGTGCATCCTCTTAGACTAATCATAATCATAACAACAACAGAACACTTATGTCACCAACTAATCATAATCAGGAAAAATAATGCATGGTTTTGGTAATGAACATGGTCAGTTAGTTAACCTTTTGATAGAGTTAGTGTGATACTGATAAGACATGAAAAAAAATACGTATAATATCTAAAATGTAAGATATTGGAACACGAATCTATATATTATAAATTATATAAAATTGATAATAAAGATTTATGTTTACATGTTTTAGTTTTTTTAATGTAATTTTTTTAAATTGTATTATAAACGTGCTAGAATTGTCAAAAATTCAACCAAATATTTTTTGAAGTTGACATTTCACCGATCTGTATTCTACGAGGGTCGGTATTCGATAAATATTAACACATCATTTAATTGGAACCATGTATATTATATAGTCCCGGTTCATTATAGATGAGTTAGGAATGTATTAAAGAAAGAAAGAGAGAAGTTGGAAATGGAAAGAAATAGGATTTGTCTGGTATTGGGAGTGGAAGACCCACATGTGAGGTGGGGATAAGAAAGAGAGGGGTTCACCTGTGCTGTCACATGGTGCTGACAGACATTGAACAAAATATTGTACAGTGAGCATTACACTCCTTTCACCATCAAACTCATTGAAATGTTTGTTTCTCAGTCTTTCAGTTTTATGGATGGCAGAGCCCGTTTGTCCTACCATACCCTTAAATTATGGTAGTTTCTACGCAGTGCTCATTTTGTTTTACCCTTGCATTGCAGCTTTTCTAAAAGCTTCTGCTGCAACCCTTTCATGGGTTCAATCTTATTTTACTGCTAATTGCCCTAATCATCATCATCATTTTCATTTCTTTTCTCTGCTGCAGTGCAGCAAAACAGAAGGGAAATCACTCCATCAAAACTAACTTCTTCAAATGTTACTCCCACTCTTCACTTTGATCTTGATTCCTTTGGAACTCACATCATAAAAGTGATCAAATATTAAGAGAAAAATGAGTTATGCATTATCACTCCTTCACAAAATAGCTATTCAAATACATTACTCATATTTTTTTATACAATCAACATACAACTCTAAATATTATTATTTTAATATTTTTCATATTATTTAATTATAAATTTACTTTTTATTATATATATTTATATCTAAATTCATTGTATAAAAAAATATATATAATTTTTAAGGTTGTCAAAGCATTATTTTTCATACAAATATGTCTCTTCTCACTCATTTTAATATTTCTAATACTAAACAAAATTATATTTTTATTTAAAATGTTATTTTTAATGGTTAAATATGTTTTTACATTTGGTTTTGGTAAAAATTATTTTCAATCTTCTTGTTAAATAACTTATTTATTTGATTTTTGTACTTTGATAAAAAAAAGGATTAAAACCAATTATTTTGGCGAAAATTAGAGAATTAACATATTTAATCATAATTTTGACTATATTCCATCATGTATTTTTAAACATATAATTTTTTTTTATCTTTTATTCATTAGGGTATATGTTTTTTCTCTCTCTGTATAAGTCTTTAATTTGGCCATTTTAATGAGTAGAAACTTTGTCTCTATTTCTTTTCTATTTACTCGAAATCATGACTACTTTTTTGTGCTTTACGTATATTCTAATAAAACGTTATAGATGATAATTAATTATTACTTATAACAATTCGTTTTCACAATAAGCTCAACATTTTTGTGTAAAATGCTTTGAGAAAAAATGTTGTGGCACTTTTTAATGGTGTGTTTTGGAAAAAGGAAAAAGAAAAATAAGTTGGAAAAGAAATTATCAAGTAAAAAATAAAATTGAATGTTTAGTAGAGTAAAACTAGGTAATACAAATTTTAATGGTAAAGTTAGACAAAAAAAACTTTATTATAAAATCTCTTATGTCATGCATCACTGAGAAACTTGACATCTAAGCTAGACTGATATTTCAAGTAACAATAATCATTTGTCATCACATAAAAAAAATTATTAAAAAAGGAAAGAAAAAAGAAATACAAGTAAATATATGAGACTAGACCAAAACTCATATATTAACAAAATCGATACGTAGTCTATACCTATTTATAAATAACTCTAAGAAAATACTATATGAAAGTCTATTATACCAACGAGATTGATCTCTATGAATAAATCCTAAGTAAGTTTATCAGCACAAATATTCTCTTTAAAAAAAAATGTTAGATTGAGTTGATCATACATAAAACAATTAAATTAAAGATGATAAAAAATAATAAAATTAATTCAATCATTTTCAAAAATTAATCCTCCTTTTCTATGACAAACCAAATTAATTATCTTCCTCTCTACCCAAGAAAGATTTGAATTGTTGTTGTAGTGATAATGCATAACTCTCTATTCAGAATTGAAATTTGAGCCTCTCAATGTTTGAGTGAAACTTTTATCATATGTAGGGCCCAATAAATGTGAAAGTGTTTGATATCATGGCCCAATAAATCTTTCCATCATTTGTGTACACATTACTTTTGTTATGTCATCACTTAAAATTTTCTAAATAAAATATGAAATAGATAAAATTAGAACACAGCAAAATTTATTTACAGGAAATTGGTTTTCTAATTCACGCCAAATAAATAAATAAATTAGTTGTAGATTAATTAATTAATTCAGGACTTTTATTCACATGTAAATATAGATAGTGAAATTGCATGTGGGCTATCTATCTTTACCTAACCTAATTATGTTTAATTACTTTTATGTCAAGCTTAAACACTCACTTAAGGGTCAAATGATCAATGTTGAAAATAAAGCTGCAATAATGATGGATAATGGTTACTGAATTGGAAGAGTTCTAATTGAGTGTGTTTGTGTTTAAAATCTTTACTTTAAGATGGGATAAAACATTACCCAAGATTTGTTTTAAGGAAATAGTAATTTTTTTATTAAATTAGTGTAATTTGATCATTATTATTGAAATGAACAAAATTGAAAAAAATTATTGAAATAGATAAATGGTGTGAAACTAACTTAATTTTAATATTATGAAGATTAAGTCGTGTAAAGATGATATAATTTTAATATATTTAAACTGGAGTCGAGTTTCTTTCTTTCACAATTTCACTTTCAAATTGTCAAAATCATGCCAACTTGCCATAATTTATCTATTTTGATAATTTTTGAAAAATTTATATATTTTAATAATTAACCAATTGAATTGCACTAATTTAATAACAAAATTCAGATGTAAAATAAAAATAAAGTATATAATGTGAATTTATATTTTCACAATAAACTATATTTTGAGGCAAGATTAGAATTTTGTTTGGTGTTTTCCAATTGTGAGTGACATAAGACCTAAAATTTGAAGTGTATTATTAGTATATGATATGATGATGATAATGGGTCCATGTGAATTATATGTGTTGGTGTTTCCTTATATTTAAATGGTGAATGGTATGAAAATGATATCATATTTATCAGAAAAACATGATGGAAAGTGAAAAAGGTATAAACCCAAAAACTAAAAAGCAGCCTAAAAAGGAGACAAACACGTGATAATATAATGAAAGTGAGAAAAAGAAGATGGAAGTACCCTTTTGTTCCACCAACCCTTTTTTGTCCTGTGACACTTATTTAAAGTGCATCATACATTATAAAAGCTATTCCTAATACTTTTTCCAATTCAAAATTTTATTTTGTAAAAACTTTTTTTTGGGTCTCTTTTAACAATTCATGCATGTTACTTTGGCATCAAATTTAAGCTTGTTGTTATTTGAATCATGGATACAAGTTCAAGTAACACTTGAAATAAAATACTTTATAGGTAAATTCTTGGATATTAGTTGAGAGAGAAAATTTCACTAACGAGTCTATTTATTCTTTGTGTTAGTACTCTTCATGTATATTCGAATGGATTGTCACTTCTTTGAAAAGTAAGAAAAGAGAAACGACTCAAGTCAAGAGATAATATTGTTAGAATCAATTATTGTAAATGAGTTATTGTCTAATTTGGTGATCGGTATTTCGTCACAATTTTGTTCTTAAAAAACGTTTCATTAAATTGAAAGAGAAAAGAGTATATAAACTGTCATTCTCAACTCTAAGAGATGTAAAACTATATTAACATACCGAAATAGAAAGTAAAGAAAGTAAACTATGAAAAAATACATAAAAAGTTTGGAATAAATGAAGTAAATATAAACTTTATCTTGAAATTGTACGTCCATGTAGTTGATTGATTATAATACTATTTTTTTCATAATCAATAATAAATCTCTTCATAATCGATTAACATATGTTTTTTATACTTGAATATAGTTGTAAAAAATATATTTTAAAAATATCACACTGTTAATATTGTTTGATTTAAAAAATAACAAATTACTCGATTTACGTAATATAAGAAATGTATATTTAAGTTTATAATTGAAGATATATTCATCCTATTAAAAATAACAAGGTATGACATTCAATAGACATATTAATATGATAAAGTTAAAAATATTTAACACCAACATCTTTTTATAAGATAAGCTTTGATGGAAGCTTTGCTTAATTTCTTTTCCAAATTACTATTTTTGTAAACTTAATTATCACAAAGGAATAATGCTAATAAATGTATTTCAAAAAAAAAATATTATTTGAAATTTATTAATTTTACAAAGAATATAACTTAAAAAACAAAGAATGGATAATTTTTTTGTGATTTGTAATAAATTTTCAATGTAAACTAATATAATTTTATACGAGATAATTCTATTTAAGTTGAATAAAATTATTATAATTTACATAATTCTATTACTTTTTTAAAAAACCTTTGGCAAAGTTATATTCTTATGGATAACTTCTCTATAAACTCTCTTTTTTTAATTATTTGTAAGTTATAATTAATTTAAATTAAAAAAAACTGTATAAGAGAATTTTCACAAATTAATTTGTACATAAATTTATTTTATTTTATGAATCTTTTTTCAGAAAAAGTCATGAAGAAACTGTTTAAATTTAAAGCTTATGAAACTCAAAATTTGTAGTTAAACTGAAATAAAATGCTCTAATCAATACACACACCTAGTAATTATAATGAATTTCAACTCATAATAAAAGAGTGATCTAGCAAATATAGGAAGGAGTGTAACAGTTCCCCTTATCATTAAATTTTGTTTATAGGTTTAATTTTTAAAAACTTATGTTATCTGTCAAAATTTGTAAGATATATTGAATTGTTATTCAATGCTTTAAATATTTTTTTATTGACAATTTTATTAAAAAATAATACTTGATAATTAAACTACAACAAAAATTAGATGATGAGATATCTTTCAAAGTAACATTTAAAAATTATACTAAAAATATTCTGTTCATTTTAAAATATTTTTCACACTTTTTTAAGATTGGAATATTCTTATACTGGAAGAAAGAAAATATTAATGTTCTATTCTAAAGCCTGTAGAGATAACATCATCAATCATCGCAATCGAGATATTGTTCACTTTAGAGATTTTCAGTTTTGTCATGGTTTTGTCATTAGAAAGGCGTCTCTGAGGGAGTTGAGGGTGGAAGGAGTATACAAATTATTTTTGACCTCGACTCTTAAGCGATGTGAAAGTATATTGACCATTCCGGAATCTTTAAAGGGAAAGTTGGAAAGTTTATTATTCTCACATACGTCACCAACATTCCAACTTTAGTCTGAGAGATAAATCAATCACCACATCCGAAGTATTGTCTGTTTTGAAGATCTGTGTTTCTTCACAATTTTATCCTTAAAATACATCTCAAAGGATTGAAGAAAGAAATAGTATATATTCTTAACAAAAAATATTAATAAACTCATCAATAAAAGAAATCATAAAAAAATCATAGTTATATTTTGTAGTCTTCTTAGTATTAAAAATATACTATCATATAATTAAAAATTCTCAGTTTAACTGTAAACCCGTTTTTAGATATTTATTCATCATCAACTGGTATAAATTATTACACTGTTTCATTAATTATAAATTTCCGTTACATTTTATTTATAAATTCACATGTCGTTACATAAAGAAAGGCTACAAAATGAATACAGACACAAAAGTGCTTATTTTTAGGTTAACGGTTCTAAGATCATTATTATTATATATACTATTAATAATGATTTTATGATACAATAACATCCGAACATACCCTGTTGAAAAAATTTGTACTTTTGGTCTTTTCATCTTCATTGTTACGATGGGTGGTTAGCAAAATCTCTTAATACCAGTTTTCATTTGTTCTTTCTTCTGAATCATTGCCACCAAAACTCTTTGATTAAGGGAATTGGGCACAGTTAATTTACCCTCGCCGGAGCTCCGATGACCCTGCCGGTGTGAGTCTCCATAACCTCTCTGCGGATCATGGAACCGATTCGCTTCTCCATTTTTCAATCGATTCAATTTTGGAAATGAAACTTTGATTGTGACCCCCAGAGGCGGTTTTTGAAATGGAGAAAAAACTGAACTTTGCATCGGAGGATATCACCAACTTGAAAATTGAAGAGAACCAAAGAGATGATGGATTTGTGTTCACATCCAAACAAAGCAATTCTTCAGGGTCATCGTTCCCTGAGTTTAAGACACCACCGCTAAAAAATAATCTCTTCGGTGATGCTCATGATAAATTCAAATTCAGTGCAAAGAAGGAACAAAGTGGCACCCCTAGGATGAACAAAAGTAGAGCAAAACAGAAGTTTTCCGTCCCTTTCCAGGCACATGACTTTATTTTAAAGGCAAAGATGAATGTGTCACAAAAAAACTATGTGACATCCCATGAGTCATCTGGTTTTGGTGTGGATGGGATTGGCAACAGCACATGCATTCGTCAGTTTTTGAATAAGAATGAAAGTGAAGATGTAGGTGCAGAGAGAGAGACAAAGGTGGATGCTTCAGAGTGTAAAGATTTGGATACTAATTGTGGTGGTGATGATCCAAATGATGAAATTGAAAGTGGAAGCTTGCAGTCTGCAAATGGTGAAGTGGGCATAACAAATAATGGTGGGGTTGGGTTCACGTTTTCTGCTGAAGTGCAATCTCCTAGCCAGAAACGTCATCCCAAAATGATGAATTGGGCAAAAGTTGGCCAAAGTTATCTTGATACTTACAATTCCTCTCCTGTTTCATTATCATCTGTGACTGGCTCACCATATTTTGGAACTTCCTCTCCTTTCACACCCGAGCAAGGTCAAAAAGCTAAAGCATCTTCTCCTCATCCCAAAACAAGGGGTTCTGAGGCGAATAAGGCGCAAGGGATAAAGGAGGAACTTGCTACCATTTCTTCTTCAACCATTGCAGCTGAAGAGGCCTGTGAAAAGTGGCGACTCAGGTTAGTTTGCATGTACATTTTTAGTTTGCCTGCTATCACTTGGTTATGATGTTCTTAGTTTTGTAATACTTTTACCAAATAGAAACTACATAATGGATTTATTGGAAAGTGAACACTCAGGAAAATGGGACTTGCATGATGCAAGCAAACAGAAAGTTTCAGTAGTTACTTTCATTTTGATAGCATACTCACGATACTGGATATGCTTTGTAACAGAGGAAACCAAGCCTATAAAAATGGGAATCTGTCTGTGGCTGAGGATTGTTACACACAAGGGGTTAACTGTGCTTCTAAAGAAGAAGCATCTCAGAGATGTCGCAGGGCGTTGATGCTATGCTATAGCAACCGTGCTGCCACACGCATGTCTCTTGGTAGGATGAGAGATGCGATAGAAGATTGTATGCTGGCTGCTGAAATTGATCCAAATTTCCTCAGGGTGCGACTTAGAGCTGCAAAGTAAGGTCCCATTTTGATTCTAACCTTTGTGGATAGTGATTTAAGTTGTATGGAATCCGTAGGATAAGGCTTATGGATATAAAATGTTAAAAGCAGTGTTTTCTTGTGTGAATCTTGGGTAGAAAACAGTTGGATTGAAGGTTTAATGGGCATGTTGATGGAGGGTAATGGTGATTTACAGGCTATAGGTGATTGGTATCTGTTTGCATGCTGAGTAGAGCCTCAGGATTAATGATTTATGATGTTGTATTCTTTATTATAGGGTAAATTGAAGGAAGCATCAACTAGGGTTTTGACAATGTGAATATTAATGATGTTTGCCAAAGGAAATCATTAGATATATGCTGGCATTATAATGGTCGAGAAACAGAAAAACAACCAGAAAGAGGAAAACATATTCTTCCTGCAACTTGTCTTTTATTGATAAGCTATCAATAAGTACCACTCTAAGCTGTAATTAAGACTTGGGGTAAAGCCCTTCTTATAATAGTAAAATTACGTAGTTGATGTATTCTTAGAAAGAGAAAAACCAAAAAGATACAAAATGGTTATATTTCTAAGTAAGTAACATGCTTAATGATATTCATATCTAGTTCTTATATTCCAACCATTACGTTGTAGATCATATATTTTAGTTTTTATAACCTTATGTTCAAGATGTTCTGGCTGTGATGGAAAGTTTCATAAGATTTCGAGAGGACTTTTGGCTAAATGTTCTATTTAGTCTATAATGCATCTCTGATATTGTGAATATTGTCTTATGCTGGTTTGTTGTAGGATAAAACATGGTGGTGTGTCTAAGCACATTGCATTTGTCAACTAAAATGCTCAATATTTAGTAATTAAAATAGATGATTTACCCCTTAGTTCGTTTCTTTTCCTTATTTTTAAGTTGTTTCCTTGCTTTGGGAGAAGTTGGAGATGCGTCCAAGTATTCCAAGAAGTGCAGACAGTCAGGCACTGATGTTTGTTTAGATAAAAAAATTGTTGAGGAAGCTTCTGATCTCTTGCAAAAGACACAGGTTTGAGAGTTTATAGTTATTTCATAGTGGATAGGTTTGATAATTAGCTTTTCTTGTTCACCTCTCTCTTCTTGAACTGATAACAATCTTTAATGGATGGCAGAAAGTATCGGAATTAATCAATCATTCTGAAGAACTTTTGCAAAGAAGAACAGCTGTAGATGCAGAAAAAGCATTGGAACATATAAATGAGGCATTGGCGATAAGTTCATACTCTGAAAATTTGCTTCAAATGAAAGCAGAGGCTCTTTTTATGGTCTGCATTTCTGTCTTATAATATGCTGGCACTTTACTAAAACTGTCAAAGTCAGTGTTAAGCTGTTTGTGAGCCTGTGTTGGATAACTTTTGCTTTAACTATCAGCTATGCAGATATGAGGAAGTGACCCAGCTGTGTGATGAAACCTTTGGTTCTGCTGAGAAGAATTCATATCCTTTGGATGCTGATTGCATAGTGACAGATCTGGACAGTGCACAGCTTTCAAAAGGCTTCTATTTCAGGCTTTGGAGGTGCTCAATGATGCTTAAATCCTACTTTCACCTAGGAAAGCTTGAAGAGGGTCTTTCTTTGCTGGAGGAACAAGAGGACAAGGTATCTGCCATGAACAAGTAAGTATTATTAACAACTGATCCATTCACCCTCCTACGGCCTATCCTCAAAAAGTAAAGCAATGAAAAGATGGACATATTTTGATGGTGATACCTATTTTTAATATGGACATCAGCTTTGATAATGTCCCTGCAGGAGTGGAAGCAAGGTTTTGGAGTCCCTAATGCCACTAGCTGTAACTGTACGTGAGCTCTTGCATCATAAGGTTGGTTAATATGGAACAAGTTCACTTCTTAATAATAAGCTATAGTGCTAAATTGTTTTCTTCAAAGCATTTGTCTTCTGTAGTTGATTTGTTTTTTGCTTTTACTGTAGCATGAAATTTTTTTTATAATATGTCTAATGAAAATGTATTCAACTGTAGACTTCTGGGAATGAAGCATTTCAGGCAGGAAAGCATGAGGAAGCTGTTGAACATTATACAGCTGCTCTATCAAGTACTGTGGAGTCTCGTCCATTTACAGCTGTCTGCTTTGGTAACCGTGCAGCTGCATATAAAGCTCTAGGTCAAATTACTGATGCCATAGCAGATTGCAATCTGGCTATAGCTCTGGATGGAAGATACTCCAAGGTTTTCTTTCTTCTGTTGGGAATTGATATAAATTGAAATTGTAAATGTATTATTCATGACTGTATTGAACAAAAGTGTACAGCTATTTATAACTGTCAAACTAGAATGAAAAGAGAAACATTCTAATAACACAAAATAACTAGCTTAGGATTTTAATTGTTTTAAGAGTTAGTTTAGCTTATTCCAACATCTTCAAGTGAAACTAATTTTGTTTAGATCAGAAAAATGATATCACAAGGAGAGATAAATTGACACATAGGATAAAACTACCAAGGGTTACCTTGGAACAAAAATGAAAAGGCCCTCACAAACTTGTCATTGTTAATGATATTGCTTTCTCATCAGTTATATAAGAGCTTTTAAAAAATTAGAGCTTCCTCAATCTTCCTTGTATACAGTAATATTTCTTTTTTAGCATTTTTCAAATATTCTCTTTTACATGAAACTAAATGACTTGTATGGATTAGTACTTCATCTTCACATTTGTTAAAATGATTTATGAGGATAATGTATATGTATATACACTCTTCCAGGCACTTTCCAGACGTGCAACTTTATATGAGATGATCAGAGATTATGACCAAGCAGCAAGAGATATAAGGAGAGTTGTCTCTCTTCTCATTCAAGGAAATGGGGATAATAGCAATCAGCATGGCATTTCTGATAGATCAGTCAACTATGCCAATGATTTGAAACATAACCAAATTTGGCTTTCTGAAATAGAGGAGGAAGCCAAAAAGGGGATACATCTTGATGTGTACCTCATTTTGTAAGTTCTTCTACTAATAATAAGTATTTATTTACCATTACTTAGTATCTCAATAATCAGTATAACCCATTCTCTTTTGTTGATTCAATCATCTGTTTGTGATAATAGAATGTAGGGAAATCTTTCTTCATTATTGACAGAACTTCAGAGCATCAGATTTTCATAAACTCACTCTCTAGGTTGATAAATTAAACAAGTTTTGTGTTAGGATTTGTCATCACTCTTTGTGCAAGAAATAGCATGCTGTAACTAGAGAGCCTTGTCTCTTGCAAATTTATCTCGATATTATCATCATTTAAGGCATCTGCTGATTCAGATTGTGATGGCAGAGGAGTTGAACATTCCGTTTCATCATCTGAACTCAAGAAGGCCTATCACAAAGCTGCACTTAGACATCACCCAGACAAGGTTGTTTGATTAGTCTCTTCTCTTTGTTAATTCCTCATACATAAGAAATCATTTTAACTATTTTAATACCATGTAGGCTGTCCAATCTTTGGCAAGAAGTGACAATGGAGATGATCAGATATTGAAGGATATTGTTGAAGAAGTATGCAAAGATGCCGATAGGCTTTTCAAAATAATTGGAGAGGCATATGCAGTCCTGTCAGATCCTGCCAAGGTATTTTCTGCATTTTCATCTGAGTGGCTAGCTACTCTCTAACTCTAACCAACTACGAAAATAATAACAGAATCAATAACATAATAACAGAATAATATAAACTATGGGCTAAATCCGTTACGTGCAACAGAGAGAGTATTTATTTCTTCATTATTCCCTTTTTTGCAGCGATCACAGTTTGATTCTGAAGAAGAAATAAGAAATTCTCAAAAGAAACACCAAGGAAATAGCATGACTAGAAATAATGCCATGGATCAAACTGACAATAGGAGACAATGGAAAGGGGTTTGGAGATCATTTGGTAACTCATCTTCCAAAGATTCTGAAGCTGGTCTGTCAAGTAGGCAAAAGGAAAACCAAAGTTGAATTTTAGTCCATGACTACAATCTTGACTGCAGTTTGACTCATTGAATGAGGTCAAGCTTGGTGGTGTATTCATCTTTTACGCATTTTATACCAACATGAAGGGAGATTTGAGATTGAGACCATTGGAATTGCAGTTGGAGAAGCTTGGTTCTTGGGATTTCTTTGGGATGTTGGAAGAGTTTTTCTTTTGACGTGCAGAAGATATCATGGTTGCATTCTATTTTTTTTTTGTTTTTTTTTTTCTATTTTTAACTACTGAAAATATGCTTGGATGACAACAAGCAAATGAAAAGGAAGTCTGAAAATTGTTTGATTTTTTTAGGTGTGTAAAGATCTTTTATTATCAGAAAGTTTATATACACACAAACAACCAAACATACTACATTAAATTGTGTAATTCCACATGAATTTTTCAAATGACCTGAAAACATGTGTTGCTCCTTGGATCTATGCAAATATTGTACATTTACATTTTCTCCTTAACTACACAATTAAGTTAACTTCAAACCTCTGTTTCACTTGCAAATGAATATATATTGACTTTTATTCTCTACAACATATATTTGAATATTATTGTTATTATTATTTTATATTAATATTCTTTTTACTATTAATTGTCATATATTTAAAAGATTTAATATCTTCTTCCAAATATTTATAAAATAATTTATAAATTTGTGTGTGAAGAGACACTACACAAGAAGTAGGTGTTGTCCTATTTATGAAAAAATAGAGATTTGTTATATTTGTGGAGATTTAGAAATGTGAACATGTGTGAGGAAACCTCAAAAGAAGAAGTGAATGGGTATGAAGAAACCACAAAAAGCAGTATTATTTAGAGAGGTTTTTAAGAAAGCTTGTTATCCTATTATAGAAGTTTAAGATGAGTGTCTTTTTTATAGAATAGAACACAAAAAGTATGTGTCGTCTTATATATAGATTTAGAAAGGTTTATAGTGTTACTAAGTATTTTTGTCCTATTGTAGATATTTTTTTTCAACTTAGGTCAATGATTAGGGGTGTATTTGTTTTAAAATGCGCATTTTTAATGAAATTGTACTTTCCCTGAACAAAATATCTTAAATAAAATTCAAAATTCTTAATATATAATTTTTATTTTTTTCTTTAATTATTCAATAAATATTTTTTTTAAAATTGGATACTTAATAGAGTAAACATTTCTATTTAAGTTCTTAAGTAAAATGTTTTTTTAGTATTTAATTTTATTCAAGTTCGTGAGTATTTATAGATTTTTATTTTATCTTTCAATGTTTTTATCATAATAATCTATATGTTTTGAATCATATAATGACATATAAATACAAAATAATTAAACTTATATAACATACTTAAAACAAAAAATATTTAATTTATCAGACACTTAATTTTAAAAAATATTAGGTATTCAGAAAAAAGTTAATCATATAACCTAAAACTTATTTAGTAGAATTGATAGTGAATGGAGATTTAAATGGAAAATCAAAATCAACTTAAATGAACATGGTTTTGCCACTTTAAAAGGCCAAGCAGAATTATTGTACAGAGGAAACAATGTCACCTAATTGCAATTTAAGTTTAAGTGGACTCCCATTATTTCATAACAAGTGGAACTCTAACTATACAAGTTGGAGAGGAAATCTTCAGTAATTTGGCATCTACAACACTTAACCTAATGCAATTAACCCCCCACCACCATCATAGCTTTAGCAAGTTCTTGGAATTTTCTTTTGTTCAGCCATGTTCTTGCTTGGCCATGTCACTCAATTTATCTGGGTAATCACAACATCTCTAATGCAATTAATTTAATGAATTGCTTAGCAAAATTTTCATCCAAACAAATAATGCTAATAATTCCTTCAATAAACAATATTGATAAACAAAAGTGGGCCAATAGAAAAATTTCCAGCATTAGAGAGTGTGACGGCATTGGTTTGATTTTTCACATCCACCACTCCCCCTCCCCTGTTTACTGCTCGTATCTCCAATGAAAATCTAAAAATGGAAATCCCTAGAAAAAGCTAAAAGCATCACAAGAATGGCAGTAGTGAAATACAGCCAGGGACTACAAAAAGAGTGAGTGAAATTTTTCTTTCCATATAAGATATAACACACCTGTATATCAAATATGCTAACAAAAAACAATATATAAACAAAATTAGAAGAAAAGGCAAAATTTAAAACCCTTTAACCCATGAGAAGAGTCTCAAGGGCTTCGAAGAAAAGTGCTGACATTTCAGGGCTTGGAGACTTGATTGCACATTTGACGCCAGGGTTTCCAATCACTGTGGTAAGTTCAATCAAGAATGGTATCCCTCTAGGGAGTTTCGCTGAGAAGTAAAACACGTCCTGGTTACCATTCTTGCGCTTTGCAATAAAGAACATGTTTGATGCAGGCAGTCGTTCCAGAGTTGCTTCTGCACTGCCAATTACAATGGCTGGGAAGTCCTTGGAAACCTCGTTTGAATCAGGAAGGGACCTCCATGTCTGCAGCGCAGTAAACAATCAGATCCTCCATTTCTATGGATTAATAACAAAACTGACAAAATTATTTAAGATTTCACAAATGCACACGGCCTTCTGTGTAACACAGATGACTAAACTGATCAAGTCCATGAAACTATGCAAAAAAAATTGAAAATTGTATGCATCACAAGTCATAGAGTTGTGAATTGCAAATCTATTGCAGTTATGTCAAAGGATCAAACAAATGGGAGAAAGATATACCTCTAGAAAACTGGAACGTTCCATTCTACCATCCTCCGTAAAGAATACATGCAACAAGAATTTATCATTGAAATACCACACAGGTTGTTGATTATTTTTTACAGCAACCTGTAAAAGTGAGCTAGGAGGACCTTGTGACATATTCTGTAATGTAACCATAGGGAGGTGTGTCCTAGCTGACATTCCAGGTTGCAGCTGTGGAACCTGAACAAAAGGATAATCTATTAAAACATAGGTTGACAGAGATATTGAAATAAAAGCCATATATACAAACAACAAACCTGCAGGGGTTCAGCAGCTGCAACACCAAATGTGTTCTTGTTAAACTGAATCATGAAGCCATCAAGAGTAACCTGAGTGTTGTTCTCAAACAACAAACTATAAAATATTTGACCATCTTGTCTAGTCAGTTGTGCACTAATTTGTAACCCCTGACCAGTTGAAGCAGGTAGTAAAATAGGCAGTGGAGGCCTGCAACCAAAGCATGGGATCTAATTAGGTAAGGTTCCACACGCAGAGTTAATTAAGGTGTCATAAACTTCTCAGGATCTTGATAACTAGGTTGAACTCATGTCGCAAAAATTTTAATGTTTAATATATCAGAGAAACGTAGTTTATCATTAATCACAATTGTTATACGAAAAGTGACATTCTGTTAATCATACAACAAATTATATGCAATGTGTAAAATACACAACTGATCAGACTAGATTGTAAAGAAATATGCTAATGATTCCAGATGCACTCACCCAGAAGGAGTAGCTGGCTGATCAACAGGAACAATAGAATTATCCATGCCCATCAAATCACCAAGTAAATCTGGCACAGGTGCAACAGATGGAGGTGTGGCTAGTGCACCAGTTGCAGATGCAGGTGCTGATTGCCTGGCAGTAGATGGTGATGATGCAGGACCATTAGCAGGATTTGCAGGTGACTCAGAAAACCCTGTTTCACTTCCCTCGACATAGTCTTCGTCTTCTGTTCTCTGAGCTGAAGATAGTACACGAGTTACAAAGACATCTGGAGGCTTGTGGTAAACAGAGGATAGTGTAGCAATGTTGGCAAGAAGGTCATCAAGTAGAGAAGATTCAAGTTGGTTTGAATCATCAGTTATCACGGGCTTCTCGGCTAACACAACATCCTTAGCAGCCTGAAGAAAACAGATTAGATTCATCAAATGTAAAGCTCCCTTAAGAAAAGGTGTAAAAAAATCTATTATTTCAATTTGGTTAGAGAGATAGCACAGAATGATAGCTCAAACTTAGCAGTCCGCCATAAATAGTTAATGATTTAGGTGACTAAACAACCTTCATCTGAATATGCAGCTCAACTATTGACTTTATTATACATCATTGCAAACAAACAAACTCAGATTCAAGTGAAAGAAATAAAACCTCAGGATCAGTTGAAAGGAGACGCCAATATATGTATGCACGATCTCGCAAATCAGGATTATCTGTCTCCACAGTGGCATTGTTCAAAACAACCTGTAGAGATACATAATTAAGTGAAACTTAGCATGCAAGTCTAAAGATCATACTTGATTAAAAACTTTTGTGCTGGAAAAGATGAAACAATACAAAAGGGAGGATTTTTAGTCTTGACAGGACAGCTAAAGACAGATTGACAGATTTATCTTCTAAAATCAATAAGTTTTGAAATTTTCCACACATAATCTCAAATCTGCATTCTTTAATAACACAACGAACTCTCTTTTCAAATATTTTTTAATAGAGAATAGACTGGATCTAAACCCAAAAAGCAAGGGGGGGTTACTCCAAGTCCATTTTAAGGGGTCGTTTGCCCGTCCATGTCATATTAGAATAAAGAATGAAATGACCATATCTCAAACCCAAAAGCTAATTAAAAAGGCTAGCGCAAGTAATTATAAGGGATTAATTTGCCAAAACACTAAGCTAATGTGGGATCTTAACAAGGGATTAAATAAATAATGTAGAAATTAAGGACAAGTTATCCATCTGTAAACATTTACAAAATAGAAATATGACACAGATACGTGCTATGAACTTTATATTAGAAAATTAAAAAGTTGCTAAAGCCAAGGAATATACACAATTATTTATTATATCTGACAATTGATATTAAAATTATAAATTGCATATGTATGTCACTCAATACAAGAGGGAAGAAGAATATATTTGCATACTTAGCACAAGATGTCCAGCATGAAATATCAAAACATTTTGTACAGTGGCACGTTAATCATATCTATATGAATAAAACAAGCATCTTGAGGTACGACCTGAATCATCTGTTGTGGGCCCTCCGTAGGCTTCTTAAGGAAAAGTTTGACAGTAGCAGTCAACAACTGTAGTTGGACTTGTGCAGGTTCTTCTGGGAAACTTTCCAAGAAACTTTCAAGAAGTTCATCAGCATTGTCAATTCTTTCGGCATATTCACCAATTATCCAGATCATTGAAGCCTATCGACTCAGAAAAAGGTTTGAATGTATAAGCACCTATGCAAGAGCATAATGACAGTTACAAAGGAACTCAGAAAAATGTACCTTTGCTTCTGGCTCATCCAAGGTGTCTAAGCTCTCGCAAAGTGTTGCAATTATGGACTCATAACTGCAAAGCAGTACAAAGGTTCAATCAAAGTTTTAAAGTGAGATAGTAATCTCTGAATATGTTATCTTCTCCCCAAAAAATAAATGCAAATGATAACATTACGTGTTTGGATATCTTCTAAATATATCTTTGATAACAATGATTGCCTCTTGAACCACGTAATTTACTTTTATCTTGATCAACTCGAGCAAAACACTAATGCATCGTTCAGCAGCTCTCTCCAATTTGATGGCACAACGACCAATTGCTCGAACAGCCTTTCTTACAAAATCCACATCAACTTCAGTAGCATACTCCTTAAATTCTAATAAAACCTGCAAACAGTATGATATAAAAATTTAAAAAAAAAAAAAAAAGTGAATCTCATACATGTGAAAGGTCACAGAACAAATTGCTTTTTCAATAAATGAAGATATTATGTTCACAGGAATAAACTACCAGAATAAGGAAACATCTAAAGTATAAAGTATAAAATTGTTTGATGGCTCATATTGTGAGTTTCATCCATGTGAAAGGGTAACTGGTTACAAAAACACAAAGTTCTCACTACAACAACAGAAATTAACTCCAACTATGAAATAAATTTGGGATGGGGGAGGAAAATAGGAACTGACAATATGTGCAAACAATACCTGGTCTATATTTCGGTCTGAAGCAAGTTTGATCATAATTTCTAACTTTTCCATTTTTACATAGATGGGATCATTGTACTTGCAGAAGAACACCTGCAGATAGAATATACACTCCATAAGCATCCCATCTTCCCAAATGTGACAGAAAAGTTCTTCACTAATGCCCATGGGTCTTGTGGCACTAACAAGTTCACCATATAATATTCAAATCATTACCTTAATTTCATGAGCAAGAATTGTCGGTCTTCTTTGTACTATAAGATTGATATTCCGCAGTGCTACATATTGTATCTCAGGTTCTGCAGATAGTAAGGTCACAAGTGGAGGGGCCATCTTTTTGCACAGATTCCGAACCACATCAGTACTGGTGATAAGCTCCATTTGCAGAAGGATCATCTAATGGTCAATATTAGTAGTTAGTAAACCAAGACAACAATATCTCCAAAGTATCAACAAATTCATGAGGTAACAGTATAAAAGGAAAAAATCACCTTAACTGCTGATAGAACAACTGCACAATTGGCATGCTGTAAGCGAGGAGTAACTCTTTCTACTATGTTCTCGGCCTCACGAGCATCAGCTGCCTTGTATCTAGAAAGAGCATCCAATATGAAAACCTGACCCCATCTAGCACGTTAAGCAAAAGTAATGTTATGTTAACCAATATGTAACCATAGATGAACAACAAAAGGCCAAAATGACAAAAATTAATAACCACACGAACAAATCATAAAGGGAGTTTTGTTAAAACTGGATTCAGTATAGTTTCCAGTTTTATTTGTTAGAAAATATATAACAAACTTACTCTGTACATTCATTTAAAGCAGTGAGGAGCTTTGACAGAGTGTGACTAGAGATCTCAAAAATAGGTCTACTATTGTTTTCCTGAATTTCAGCAAGTGCTGCCACAGCATTGGCAACAACCATTGGATTATTATCAGATATCAAATCCTTCAGGGATTCCAAAAAACCCCGGTCTTCAACTAACTCTGCATTTATGTCATAAAGTTTGGCAACACAAATAGCTGCTGTCTTACGAACATATGGATCGTCATCCTGTCAAAATATATCAGACAAAATATGAGTAACAAAAAGGACCAAAAAAATAACTTCGGCATTGTTGTGAACTACAGGAATTGTAACATCTAAGTTGTAACAGTGCCGTGTACCTACCTTCAGGCATCTTTGAAGGGGATCACATAGATATTCAGTAATTTTATCAACACGAATGCAGCCCATTGTACGTACAGCTAAGGCACGAATCAAAGGATTTGGATCTTGTGAATCCTGACAGTATTTTATAAATGAAAAAGGATAAAAATGCATCATTACAACTTCAGAATAACTTCCATCAGGGAAAGTAAGGGAAGAATTCGATTTAAGAGTACAAAATATTACAATATAATAGTAAGCTATACTTTCAGATACACATCTCCTGGGTAAACCAACATCCTCAACACTGGTGTTTGTGGATTTGGGAAGAACTTCATAAAGTGATAATAAAAAATACGTATAACAAGATGGTGGAGAGAGAACGAACATATAGTAAAAAAAAAAATGCCAACAAATAAACAATGGTGAAGGATAAGAAAATAAGTAATGAACAACAAAGCATGAGGAAATAGCATTCATTCCAGTTTTTACCTTTACAAATGTATTCACAGCAAGTATTGCTAGGTCAGGCTGGCTCTTTGCATAATTTATCAGATATAAGTACACTAACTTTTTGAGCTCCAGATTTTCTGTTTGCATGCAATTCACTACATCAGTGAACAATGATGAGACATCCTTCCCAACAGTCATTGCTGCAATAACTTTTTTGACAGCATCTTTTCTTTTGTCCTGCAAAACATGGAAGAAAAACAAAAGCTTCACAATCCACATACTTTATTGCATCTATTATATCTGGTACATCAATAAAAGAGGTGCCAGCAAAGAGGTAAGACAAAGAAGTCCAAGAAAACATGCCTGAGAATTTAAAATGGTGATGAGTGATCACCACCATACGATCAGTGCTTAAATTGAAGAAAATAAAAAGTTACAGAAGAGACACTAATGTAACACTATACCTAAATTGCCTCATAGGTGGTCAAATATTGAGCTGCATAAACCAAAGAGAGTGCAGCAAATATATAACAATGATGCATTAAACAAGTGCGTATTAAGTGCGTGTCTAGTAGTAGTCACTCATCAGGGACATAATTTTTCAAGTCAACAGTGAAGCCATTCGGTATAACTTCCACATCTAATTCAGCATGAAATAGTAAACATGAATGTGTTGCAAAGACTGTTCCAAACACACTAAACGAGATAGGATTTAGGAATTAATGCTTTAGATAAAAGGTTGAGGTAGCACCACACAAACAATTGCTACAACTTAGCCTTAGGTGATTTGTGCATGTGAGAAGTAGCCATGCAGAAGTCCTACTGAGAATAGCATATCAAATAAAGAATGGTCCTATTGCTAGAGGCAAAAGCAAAACCATGATGAAGGATTAAATGGTCAACTATTTTTCGATAAACACGATTCATGATAGAACTTTACGACATCCTTTAACCCATGTAGCCAACAGCCTAATCCCTAACGCTTCGTTATTGTTGATGGCATTACATACGTTAACTACCAAATTCCCAAAAAGATGAAAAATAGTCTAATTTTTTTCAGATTTCTTCTCTACTTTAAAAATCCCTATATGTATACCAGAGTCCTAAACTTCAACTGCCAATGAATTGATGCTTCGTTACCATAGATCAGCGAGTGAACATTCAAACGAGAAGTCAAAAGAGTGATTAGCCTATCAATATTTGTATAAATTCATGTAGACGCATGAAATTGCGTGGCGAAGATGGAAATCAGATCCAAAAACGACAACGAAATAGAAGTGGAAACGGAAAGAGCAACGATGAAAATGAAGAAACCTTGTACTGAGAATTGAGCTCTTCTTTAAGCTCAGGGATTTCACCCTTCTTGGTGGTGGAGAAGTACTTCGAATCGTTCCTACTCATCTTCCCTTCTTTATTCTGTAACCAGCACTATTCTTCTTCCGCTTCCAATTTCCGATTTCCGATTCCGATTCCGATTCCGAACCAGCAAAACGACACCGCTACGCTTGCCTTGACCGGGGAGGGAGAACACACAGAACGGCGTCGTAGCAACTCTTTTCCCTTTAACGACAAGTAACATACTCCTTCGAATAATCGTAAACTAACAACTGTTTTTTCTACATTACGATTATTCTTAATTTTAATTAATCAAAAAATAAAATTTAAGGAAATGTATTTTTCAAGGTATAACACAATAATTTAAAGCTTAAACTGATAAGATAAAATTAAGTTTTAATTTTTTTAATGTGAGCGAATATTTAAAATACTTTCTTATTATAAATTATAATTTTTCTTATAGACTTTTATGCATCCACCAAAGTCAAAAGAGAGCAAAACTATGTTACAACTTCTTTGTTTTGCTATTTTTCAAACTAAAACTAGTGTGAGGAATTGTGATGAGTGTGTGGTGTAAAAGGAAAAAAAAAGGAGATGAGAGGGAGTGGAAGAATAAGTAGAATAGAAATTTCAATTAGAGAAATGGGAATGGAAAAAAGAAATAGGGATGTGCCAAAAGTAAAGCCCTCAATAGGCTTGTCTATGTTCTTGCTCATGTTCAATATTAAGATAAAGGTGTCTTGATGGATCAAATCAATCATAATTTTTTAAAGGTTTTTAATGGCAAATTTTTCATTTCTCTGTATCTTTAACTGCATACTTATATATTAATTCTAAAAAGTCAATTTTAATTTTTTTCTAAAAATTTAAATAATTTTAAATGAAGCATAACTTCACTTTTTAAAATAATTTCAGTTGCACTTTCACACTTCCATTTTTCTCCAATCGTCGTGTTTCAAAGAGCAAATTCGTCATTTGAGATGTGTGAGAGAGTTTGTGAGAATATTAATTTTGTATTCCATTTTTGTAACTCGTTGTTTTTTTTTTTATGGTTTTCGAATGGTACAATTTGAAATACAATTTTAATTAAGGGGAAGGGGGGAAATAAACAAACAAAAACACAGTCACCATAAAAAACACCAGTTATCTTATCTCAATTGCCAACATTCACCACCAGTCACCACAAGTAACCACCACCATTTGAAAATGAAGAAGATATCACACTCTCCACCATACTCTAAAGGGTATTGTTGGAATTAAAAAATATATATGGAGGTGCAGGGGAAGGTATGAATATGCATGAAGAATTTGCCATTTTAATTCCTTTAGTCCATGATTATCACATTTACTCTATATTACGAATAAAAAATATTCTTAAGTTTTAATTTAATCTTCAATCTTAATCATTTTCACATTTATTTTATGTTTTCTTTCTTTTTCATTTTGTCTCTCCCTCGATACATGACTCATTGTTCAACTTTTTGTTGTTACATTCCATTGTCGTTTTTGCACACTCTTTTATTGTCGAACGTTATTGAGTGACAATCTTCTCCAACAACTTTTTCCTCTTTTCATCAAATAATGGTTGCAAGTAGTCAATTTTTTTTACCTTTCAGATTGGCTAGTCTAAAAACTTTTTGATAGTTAAATTTGTAATGTTTTCGGCTTACATAATCCAAAAAGGGGATGCGGACGTTTATGGAATGTTTTGGATTGTTAATTCCAAAACATCTTTCCATGTTGCCCAATTGGAACATATTTCACATTCCAAATTTTTTGTTCTAAAAAGCAAATAATGTGCTATGGAATGAATAATCCCAAATACATATTTCACATTTTGAATTATGCATTCTTGAAAACAAACAATGTGTTATAGGATGTCAATACATATTTTACATTTTTTATTGCACATTTTGGAAAGTATACACTATATACTAAAATACCTAACCCAAAAAGCATATAATATCTCCATGGATTAAGTGTTATGAAATATTATAATATATATATGTGAAGTGACCTCATTGTTTTATAATGTTCTACTTGAAAATCAAAATTCATATTAAGTATCATCCAATTCGAAATATTTTTTTTTCTAAAAATATATTTCAAAATGTGTTTTGAAAAATTCATTTTTGGATCAAGTGATTCAAAACCTCGCACGACAACTACTAAAAAAAATCCATTGATATTATTCACTCATACCTTTTGCAGGTATTCGAAGCTAATTAACTTTAAGTCACCACCAAAATTCGTGCGACACACATAAAAATAAGAAAACCAATACAAGAAAAAGACACAAATAAGTTAATCCATAAAAGGTAAAATGATTGTTTTAAAAAATACGAAAATATAGTACTAATTATGGAAGCACAAAAAGTAAAAAGTTATTTTTAAATTATATTTTTACTTATCAACATACTATTTCATTCATTTACTAACACTCTTGTACAATTTTTTTCTACACATATATACAGGTGTGAGAAATAGTTTAAACGGTTAATAGATAATAACATTTTGAATTATATAATATAAAAATGTATTATAAACATGCATTATGAATTACATAATAAAAATATATATTCGAGATTGTATAAAATAATTCAAAAATATATTTCGTATTTCACCATCTAAATATATTTTACATTTGTATAATTCAAAATACATTTTTATCTTCATAAATGTGCTTCAGAATATAAAAATATATTTTGAATCATATAATTTAAAAATACATTTATTTAAATTATACAATATAAAAAGGTATTTCAAATTCAGTGTAAAATATGTTTTTCAATTAAAAAAACATCATAGATCATTTAAACTTTTACAACATACCATAGAGAATGATGAATATACTTTGGTGTGAGGAAGAAATAGTCTATGCATCTTCCACCAAACTTCATGTTATGCCCCAAACTCAAAGTTTATAGGTTTGAATCTCAAAGGTAGTTTATTCATTACAAAAGGAAACACTAAAGACCTAAACACATATTCTTTTATACTAAAAAATCAATTTGAATTAATAATTAAAAATAACAACACAAACTGAATAAAATGAGTTTGTATTTCTTACGCAAAACAGATCAAATGCAAAACAGATCAAACACAAAACAGATCAGTTCGCACCGTTACCTCAGTAATCTAACCAACAAGTAAGCAATTTATTGTTAGAAAAGATGGTAAACCTTGCTTCCATTTGTTGAATGTTATGGGTTTGATTAGTATTAATTAAGCCTATGGTTGTTGTATTAATGAGTATATAATATATACATTTATTGGGAATTTGATGTGGAGGTTGATAGTATTATAGTAGTAAGTGTGTGAAGTGTGATTGTAGAAGAAAAAGGTTGATGTTTGTTGTCATTGTCACATGGGACACAGGTCACCCAAGCTCTAATAAGTTTTTGTTTTTTAGGTGTAGGCCACACTCATTTTTAGCACGTGTTATATTAATTAAAAAGTTATTAAGATTCCAAAAATATATTTTTATTTTTTATTTTTATTTATTCACTCAATGAAGTCAACTGGTTTCAATTTGGTTGCTCCATAAACACAGTTCATAAATGTACGGTCACGATCATTCCTTCTACCAACTTCCCTCTTCAATTACTGCACCCATTCCTCACAACTAAAAATCTCCTCACTCCCTCTCAAGTAACTTCAAATATTTTTTATATATAAAAAAACTCTTTAAATGATAAATTTACTATTTAATTAACCATTCACCTACTTGTTGTATTAAAAAAGATAGATTTTTAATCATTACGAAATAAAATAATACACAATTTTCTGGTAGAACCAATAATACTTCACATATATTCACATAGTTTAGGAATCCAAGTTAGATATAGTTTAAATATATACTTTTCCTTAATTTATTAAAAAAAAATTATTGAAAAAATCATGATGGAACTCAAAAATTAAAAAACAAACTATATATCAGATGAAGGTGATTGATTTTAAATACTATCTCTATGACTTAAAATCAACATAATTCACATTGCTTAGAAGTCGAATTCAAATTACTTAAAATCAAATTCAAAGACAGTTTAAGTATATATTATTTCTTTAATTTATTAAACTTTTTTAAGAAAAAACCGTGATATTCAAAATTATAAAGTAAATAATATCTTAAACAAAATGATTAATTCTAAATACTATATCTCTATAACTTTAAAGTTAAAATAAATATTTTATTTATTTATTTATGTGATGAAGAATGTGAATAAATAGAATGGGTTGGTTGGTTTGGCCTGGTGCGTCTGTGAGCACACACAGCTGGACTTAGCGGATTCCAGCTGCTACTGTACGGATTGAATACGCAGCTACCGTCGCCGTTTCTGTCTCTTCTTTATTTTTATTTTTCATTTTTTTTATATTTAAAAAAACAGCTGCATCTAAATATTATGTATTATGCAATTAATTATAAATAAAATAGTTATAAATATTTTTTTGAGAGGTTGGTTAGTTACTATGCAGTGCAAAGTTTAATTTAAAAAATTATCATAAAAATGAGAAAAATACACAGTGATTAATATTTTGGTTAAAAAAGTTTTAAAAATGAGTTGGGTGAAAGGGAAAAACTGGTGCAGTGCCAAGTGATGGGTGGGTCCCACGAGGAAATTTGAAAAATTACAGTCTTGCCCTTTTGAACGTTCAACCACGATCATTTTATTGATTTGCGTGTGTTGGATTTGCTACCAGTAACAATGTGCTGGTCGTGTGTGAGATTACCAAAATACCCATTGTTTTTTAACTTTTGGTCTTTAATTTGATTGACACGTGTCGCTCTAATTCACCATCTTAGATAAGTACTGTGTTTTTTTAATGTAAAAAAAAAATTATTATTCTTATTTTTTGCCAGAAAAAAATGTAGTTTAATTTCTTTGAAAAAATAGATATTATATAGTTTATTCTTATAATTAAGTAATCTAAATTTTAATCTGATTACTAGAGGTAATAGAAGGTGAAATTTAAGTGCAACAGATTAAATAAATAATTTTGCTATTGCTTAATTTGCAACGGATTTGAAAAACTTTATAAAAATATAATCAGTATTTAATGTAAAAAAATAGAAAATTCTGAATAATACACAATAATATAAAATTCATAAAAAATATATATTAAAGAACAATTCACCAAAATAGGATATTTAATTGGATTTCAGAACCAAACTAATTGAATAATTATAAATAAATCTAAAATATTCTCATTATCCGATACCATTTTTTATTATATGGTATTTTCTTAAAATGAGATTGCTTTTTAACTTAAAAATTCTATGACATTTATATGCTATATATATTGTCCGAAACTTACATGGTAGTTTACTAATAATTATTCTTTTTTGTTCTGGAGTTAAAAAAAATGGATTAATTTTTTTAAAGTAATAAGAATTGGACTATAGAAAGTGTAGATAAATAATATGGAAAGATTGAAAAAATGCTTTAAGGTGGGTAGTTAGTAAAAAAATGTCCAAAAGAAAAGCTATAATTCATTTCACTTTTAAAACAAGTAAAATGTATTTTCAAATCTCAATAAAATAAAAGAAAATAATTATAACATTTATATTTTTTACAGTAGTATTCAAACTCAGATCATAAATTTAAGAAATTAGTTTTATAATATCTTTTGTGTCTTAATATGAAATTAAATCTCATTTAAACTTAAATAGAATTATATATTTAAAGTAACTAAATGGGTAAAAATAAACACTAAAAGGTATAAAATGATTGTGTATTATTTAATTATTTGCTTTGATTAAAATTTAAAAGTAAAAAAGAGAAAGAAAAATAAAGAGTATTAATTTGGATAGGGTGAAAAAAAGGGAGAAAGAGAAAGAGAGAAAAAGAAGAGCAGAAGTCAAAGTTGTCATTAACCTCAAAATCTGTCATAAACGGTAAAAAGATCGCGAAGAGATACCGTGACAAATCCGAAATATCGAAAGAAGTTGGAGGGCAAATCTGTCTTTACGCAGACGTTATAAAAGTTTCCATATCGGTCCTTCTTCCATTCCAGCACATCCTAATTCCAAACCACTGCGCACCCAGCCGCCGTCTCTCTCTCTCTCTCACACTCTCTCACTTGTTCTCAACGGTTTTTTCCGGCGTGTTTCGCCGGAGAACAACCGCGTCTTGAATCGCCGGCGACTTGGAAGGCTTTGCCGGAGAGCAATCGTGTCTGAGGACGGCGGTTCGTAAGAGTTTCGTTTCGTGCATGGTGAAACGGCGGCGTTTGGTGGTGGTGGTGAGCAATCGGGGGAGAGTGGGGTAGGATGTAGTTTGGTTGATCGGGGGAGATGGGGAGAGTGGTCGTGGGGGTGGCGGTGACAGTGGCTGTGGCGACGTGCGCGGTTGCGGCGGTGGTGGTGGGGCGGAGAGTGAAAAGCCGGAGGAAGTGGAAGAAAGTGGCGAATGTGGTGAGGGAACTGGAGGAAGGGTGCGACACTAGGGTTGGTAGGTTGAGGCAAGTGGTGGATGCCATGGCTGTGGAGATGCACGCTGGTTTGGCATCTGAAGGTGGCTCCAAGCTCAAAATGCTTCTCACATTCGTCGATAATCTCCCTAATGGGTAATAATCTTTTTCTTCTGTTCCTTCTTTAGGTTCAAATTGCATTGCCCCTTCACTGTCCCTAACTGTGCCATTGAGTCAAGTTCTCCCCATTCACTTCTCTTTGGAAGTCAACGTGCATTTCCCCTCTTTTGATTCTTCGCTTTCTATTTTTCAGCATTTTGTTGTTATTGTCTTTTATGTCATTCCGTGTTTGTAGTTGTAGTCTAATTACATCAAGCTACTGTTTATTTGTGCTTTCACTCTTATGATTTGTGCATATTTCCTACCCGTGTGCATTTATATCTATTGCTTTTAAGTATGACAATGGCGTTCTTTTTTATGTGTTTGATTTGATATGCTGTAACTTAAAAGTGTTTTAAATAACATTTCGAATGATTTTTCGAATATTTATAGTAAAAATCAATGATATGACAATCTGTGACTCATGACTGGTTAACAGTACTGTCATTTTTTTTAATTAAATTCCTCTTTCAACCGGTGCTTCTGCTGAACTTTAACTTTTCTTTTGCAACATCCAAATGCATTGCGAGTGTGTACTGTACGGTTTTGAAAATCCATGTTATGACACATGATTTGTGTCAATAATCAAGGTAAATCGAAAACACGCAAGATTGAGTTACAGAATCCAAATGTTTTGGCTGTGATCGTATCTATATCTGTTTTTACCTGAGTTACAATGCTCAGATCGCACATGATGCGAGGCATACGAGTTATCATGCCTGCGCATAATTTTGTTCAGAATGCAGAGTGGTATTTGTTAAATAGATTTGATTCTATAATTTTTGTCTCCACTTTGATATGTTTTGTTCAATATGAATGTGATGTATTTATATATTTTTCTATTTCTATTATCAGGACCGAGAGAGGAACCTATTATGCACTTCATCTAGGGGGTACAAATTTTAGGGTTTTGCGGGTTCAATTAAGTGGTCAACCAACTTCAGACTTGGAACATGAAGTAGAGCGACAACCCATTCCCTACAATGTAATGACCAGCACAAGCGAGGTGACATGATCGAAACTCTAAAATTTTGGACTTATGTGGTGTTTGTGTGATCTTTTAATATAGTAGAGGTAAGTGATTGGATTTTCTGCCTGCAGGATCTCTTTGATTTTATTGCATCTTCATTGAAGGATTTCATCGCTAAAGAAGGAGAGGGTTCCAATATTTCACAGGATAGAAGAGAACTTGGATTTACATTCTCGTTTCCTGTGAAGCAAATGTCTGTTTCCTCTGGCATTTTAATCAAATGGACGAAAGGGTTTTCCATTGTAGATATGGTTAGTCTGGTGACTTTAAAGAAGTTCTTTTTTGGGAATTAGAAAAGCTTATACTCCTAGGGAATATTGTGCTAGATGGTTAATTCTTGTATCATTATTCCTCATAAAACAGATCACTAACTTTAATGGTACTTTTTGTATGTTTAAGAGAAAAATGCATGATTTTGAATGGGGTAATAGTTTGTTTAGTTCTGTACTTTATATAAAAAAATTATTTATAAGCCCAATGCATTTAGTTAGTTGTGTAGTTGAATTTAATTCTTGTTCGGTTATCTGTCACTTAGATCTCAGTGCAGTGCAGCCTTTTAACTGTATAGGCCAAATTAGTTTTTTTCTTTTTAAATGGCTGTTTGTGCTTCCCACTTTAACAGTTACAAAATAGAAGTAAAGAATCTTCTCAATTTGCACAAGATCTAACAATAGCAGTGTGTAAATATATAACCATGTTATATTAAGAACAAAACTGTGGGTTGTCAGGTAGGAAGAGATGTTGCAGCATGTTTGCAAGAAGCCTTGATACGGAACGGCCTAGATGTTCGGGTAGCTGCCTTGGTAAGGAAGTACTTTCTTTTAACCCCCAGTTATATTTCCTATCCTCCAACTCCAAAATGTACTGCCCAGAACAATGTCTAATAATTACACAACTGGGTATGATGTATGTTTAATGAATTTCTGCCTTGGTGTCTTTATTTATTATTACTATTATTATGTGAAACATAATTTTATGTTTGTTTTCAACAGGTTAATGATACTGTTGGAACATTAGCAGTTGGGCATTATCACGATCCAGATACAGTTGCTGCAATTATAATTGGTACTGGTACAAATGCCTGTTATTTGGAACGAGTTGATGCTATTATCAAGTGTCAAGGTCTTCTTATGACATCTGGACGCATGGTATTGCTCTTTCTTGTTTTCACTTCTGTTTTTTGCTGCTTATGTAATTTCTGCAAGTTTAACTCTTCCGGTTTTTAGGTTGTCAATATGGAATGGGGGAACTTTTGGTCATCTCACTTGCCAAGAACATCGTATGACATTGATTTGGATGCTGAGAGCCCTAATCCAAATGATCAGGTGAGGTTCTGCATCAGATGACTTCTGTTGTTTGATTTGTCATGACTAAAATATTGGAGATTTGGATACAGGGTTTTGAGAAAATGATATCTGGAATGTATCTTGGTGACTTAGTGAGGAGAGTCATTCTCAGGATGTCATTAGAGTCCGATATGTTTGGCCCTATTTCTCCAAAGCTTTCAGTGCCTTTCATATTGAGGTGAGTACCGAGTTCTTTCTGTTTGTGTAATGTACTATCCGTTAATTTATTTTAAAGTCTGGTTTTTATAGTAGCCGTTCAAGTTCTTTTTGATTGCTATTAACCAATTTTAATGTCTTAAAGATGGTTGTCCATTTATTTTTGTCCATTACTTTTTCCTCATGTTGGTAAAGATTGTGTAACTACATGATTTTGATTACACGACAAGCAAGCGTCTATTGCTTCTGGAAAGTGAATTTGCTATATATTTATTAAGTGAACTTGGAATCATTTATTTGATCCTGATGTGATCGCCTGATAAAAAAATTTCGCTTAGTGTTAGAAGTTATGTAGATGGTCAAGATATGCTGTGTTTTGCTCCATTTCTGGAATGGTGAGCATATTGGCATGTCTTGTCCATTCTCCTCCAAATCTCGAACTAAAACTATGACCCGATGGAAATTCAGGACTCCTTTGATGGCTGCCATGCATGAGGATAACTCGCCTGACTTGAGAGAAGTAGCAAGAATCCTCACTGATACATTTGAGGTAAAGAAGCGACGCACCTTATGTTTTGCCCTTGCCTGCTGTAGTGTAATAGTAATACTAATTTTTGTTGTATTTGAGTGTCTGTCTCAGATTCCAGAGGTTCCTTTGAAGGCAAGAAAAATAGTGGTGAAGGTGTGTGATGTGGTGACTCGGAGAGCTGGTCGATTGGCAGCTGCTGGTATTGTTGGTATCTTGAAAAAGATTGGTAGGGATGGGAGTGGCGGCATCACTGGTGGCCGGAGTAGAAGTGATACGAAAATGAAAAGAACAGTGGTGGCAATTGAAGGGGGGTTGTATTCTAAATACACATTGTTTAGGGAATACTTGCGTGAAGCTCTAGATGAAATATTGGGGGAAGATATTGCCAAGCACGTTGTTCTAAAGGTCACTGAAGATGGATCCGGCATTGGGGCCGCATTCCTTGCTGCCTCCTATTCATCCTAAATGTGGATAAAGGGTACACCGCTATAAATATATATAAATTGTTTCATATTTATATATATATATATATATATATGTATATATTTATATCTTTATATATATATATATATGTATATATATATTTATATATAGGCACACACACACGTATAGCCATGTAAATCAAAATTTGTTCTCCCTATTTTAAATATTTGTGTATAAAGAAAGGTTTCGTCTATTCTTTGACCAAGTTATGTTCATTTATATGATTATTATTTTTTTTAACGCAGTGTGTTTGTGGCATTGATCTCTGGTCAGTTGAATCTTTGGAAGGAGATTGAAATTGCTTGTCTTGTTCTCTGTTAAAAAATATTAAATCTAATGTTTTTTCTGTTATCTCTAACAATTGCTAGTTTACTATCAAGTACAGAGCCTCAATGGTGTTGTCCATGGCAACCCTAACAGTTTTCGTTCTCAATATTGGAAGATATCATCTATAACATTGGTCTGGTATACATGTAAAACAACATCTTTCTGAATTATTTTTCATGTATGAAATGATTTACAACTAATAATTAAATTTGAGTTATTTTAAGCTTTAATTTATTTATGAGGTCAAAAGAAAGTGGAAGGGGGAGATGTGCTTACTTACAAATACACTTATATCAACATTATATGTAAATATTATAATAATTTTAATAGTATGTTTTATAGCATTTATTTATTTTTTATATTAAAATCATTTCTTAGAATATAACATTTAATATATTTATAAGTCAAATTATATTTTTGTCAAAACATATTTTTTATGATATTTTAATATATAATAAATAAATCAATTTTTATTATAAAAATATTTTTCTGTATTTGAAGTTTTTATACTTTTTCATTTAAAACTAATCAATATAATATTTTAAAATAAAATAAGGAAAGAAAGATTCATTTTATTAAAATATAAAGGATATTGGTGTGATTTTTTGAAAACATAAAAATATGAATGTTTATTAAAAAACTAAAAAATTGAGAGTGTCCTATTTAAACTTAAAGTGGTAAATATCTACTATGAAAAGAGTTATTAATTTCATTTAGTCCCACGGTAATTGCAATTTCACATTTATAACTTTTTTATTTCATAAAACAAAATTATAATATAAAAAAAACATAGTTATATAAAATAAAATATATATAATAAATATTATATTTATAAATTATTAATATATTTAATAAATTTATTCCAATTTTTCTTTTTCTTTGAAAAAAAAAATTATTAAAAAAAAGAAAAAAGAAAGAAAATACAAAAATATGGAGGGACTAGACCAAAACTCATATGTTAACAAAAACGATAGATAGATAGATTATACCTATTCATAAAGAATTCTAAGAACAGACTGAGAGTCTATTATACCAATAAATTTATTCCAATTTAATATAAAATTATTTTGTATTATCTTTTTTAATTTTTATTAAAAAATACAAGAAATTTTGGATATTATGTATTAGAAAAATTTAATTAATTTAAATTTAAAATAAAAATATATCACAAAATTTATTCATTCATTTCAAATATTTTTTTAATAAGAATGATAAATTTGTAACTTATATTTTTTATTTTTAAAATAATTTTTAATTTTTTTTAACTATTATATCATTAATAAATTTTAATAAATTATTTTTACAGATATTTTATCGTCTCTTAATCCAAATAATGTCACATAATCTCTTTAATCCTACAAATTTACTTTATATTTTTTCACAAATTTATTTCTCAATCTAAACACACATTATTAAACGCATATTATGTATAAAAACTCTTTATCAAATTAGATTTATTAAGGTGACATTATCGAGTACTCACAAATTTTGTATCCGATTTTTATTCATAATAGTATTGGTAGATAAAAATTAGATTAACGTATTAATTCAGCTAGTACAATCACAATAACACAAAATTAGATATATACATACAAATATTTGGAAAAATAAATACTACACTAACCTAATACATTTTTCTTTGCTCAATTCTCACGTTTTCTTAATTTTTCTACTTATTTTATTTCCAAAAATACTTTAACACTTTTTATTTATTTATTTACATGATTTAGTAGATACAGTTGATCACATTGTAGTATATTTTATTTTCTATTCAAATTATTTTTAAAATATTTTATATATTTATCAGATAAAAACAAACATTATTTTTAAATATTTTATACATTAATCAGATATTTTTTTATTTTTTTTAATATAATAAATATATGAAATATATTTTTAATCTATTTATTGTCCTCATGGAGCGTGAATCGTAAATTAAAGTGACGCAAAACCGTTACCTAGCTTTGCGAATTTGTATTTTGGTGTGCAATGGCGCCCCACGGTAGTTCCGATGCAGCCGCCGCCGCCGTCAACGGCAGAAAGAGAAGACGTTATCTTCCTTATAACGTTTGTCTTCTCGTCTCTTCTCTTCTGTAGTTTATGCATTTCGAAGTTTCTAGAATTTTTGGCTGAGTTTGTTTTCATGAGTTTTTTCAGAAAGCAGTGAAGAAGGGTTCGTATCCTCTGCGGCCTGGCGTGCAAGGGTTTTTCATCACTTGTGACGGTGGAAGGGAACACCAAGCCTCTCGGGAAGCTCTCAATATTCTCGATTCCGTATGATATCTGTTTTATTTTCATCTTTCCTTTTCCTTTCTCCTCGTCATAACCGTTCTAATTTTACAATTCAAATTGTTCATGTTCATAGAGATTACGACATTTCATAATTATCTCATAACCAATTATGAAGTGTATTTTAAGACTAACTCTGATAAAAAGTTTGTATGAATTTATATATTATGAAATGTACTGCTCTCTAAAACTAGTTTATAAAGAGAGGTTTACACCTATGTCTTAATCTATAGTCGCACAGTTCAAATACCTTACGAAATTAAACACGATGTTTATGGACCGAATTTTATGAACTTGAGTTTTTACCTTCAATTTTAGGGAGATACAAATATCCACTAACTTTTAGTTTTGGCATTTATGCAAATGCAAATTTCCGTTAGTGCAAGGGTTCAAATACAAATATCATGCTTTTGTTTGTTTGTCATGCAGTTTTATGAAGAGTTAGTTGATGGGGAACATTCAAGTGTAAAGGAATTACCCAGCAAACCTATAAATAAAAAGATCACGTTTGCAGACTCTGACTCTTCCAGTAGTGAGGATGATGATGATGATGATGATGATGCTGCTGAGGCGGAGGAGCGGCACGAGGGGGATGAGGAAAAGGCGGAGAAAAAGCCCAAATTGGATACTGTTAATGATGACAAAGTTGGTCTTGATGGTGGTACTGGCGGAGAATCAGATCCTTGTAAAGTTGATGAACCACCCACTCAGGCATTAGATAAACATAGTGAGGGTAAAGGAGACATTGACAATCTTAAGACTACAGAGGCGGCAGCTGATGAACTACCAGCTGTGAAACAGTGCAGCAAAACAAATGTCGAAGAGAAGTCTATTGATAAGTTAATTGAAGAAGAATTCAAAGAATTGGGAGACAAAAATAAGGTGACTTGATAAGACTAATTCTGCATATATTTTATTCTGTGACTGGGAAACTTGGCTCACAGATCTTATGTTCTTATATTTACTGGGTTTACCCAATCATTTTTTGTGGCCTATCTGACAATGATAGTTTTTCTCATAATTCTCTCCACAAGTGGCTCATTCATTAGCATATGCTGGTACTCGTGCAACTAATGCTGATTTCTGTATCCGGGACATGCTTATTTTTAGAAAATATCTTCTATTTTCATTTCTTATTTTGCTTTTAATTAAGAAAAAGCCATCTTGTGTAAGTATTGGTCACTGTTCCAAAGAAAATAACTTTGATTGTTTTTGCTGTTTTTGTATAAACTTTTGAAAATAAAAAAATGACACAATAGATGCTTTGGTGGCTAAAACTGACTTCAAGAGTAAATTACTGCTTATGACATTTTTTATTTAGTAGTATGAGGATCAGCTTTTATATTTATCATTTTTCCTCGGTAGAGTTTATTTTTTGGTTGAAGGAAAGAGTAAATTAAAACTGCAGATAGACACTAAGTTCAATTCTTCAGTTCATGGTGTTGGAGTATGATTTGAGGGTACTGTGGCAGACATCTGACACTAGGATTTGTTACAACTTTCAATTGTGAATTTTTGTGTTTTGCTAAGGTTATTTTTTTCTCCCAACAGAGACGGTTTGTCAAGCTGGATTCTGGTTGTAATGGTGTGGTGTTTGTTCAAATGAAGAAGAAAGATGGAGACCGAAGCCCCAAGGACATAGTTCATCGGATAGTGACATCAGCAGCATCAACAAAGAAACATATGTCTAGGTATATTTGTAGTCTCTCTTTATGTATGTGTATGCGTATATATATAGCATAAGCACAGAAAAACACCAATGCAGTGTTCACTACTTTTAGGTTTATTTTGAGAATTTTGCCAATTGAAGTCTCATGTTACGCTTCAAAGGAGGAAATATCAAGAGCAATGAAGCCTCTTGTGGAACAGTACTTCCCTGTGGAAACTCAAAATCCTCACAAGGTAATACTCTGCGTTAGTGTTTAAGCTTGTATTGCATTTTCTTTTGAACATGCATTCCAAACTACACAAATGTTGTCATTGTTAATATTTTGAAATTAATATAGCTGAGTAGGTACTAGGTACGTTATAGTGCATTTTACAATTCCTCTTTTATCTAATGCTCCTACTTCTACACTCAGTTATGTTTATTTGCAAGCTTGCAAAGCTAGCTTTGTTGCCTTAAAAAATTATTGAAACTCCATACACAAGCCCATGCTTCATCAATCTCACCATAAAATGACTGGTTATCTGGCTTTCAAGAACTTAAATTTTCTTTAACACCATAAAGATGATTTTTGTAGTTGTTAGAGGGGGGCAAGGGCAAAGGTATTTCGTTTTGATATCTGGTGAATGAAATAAGTGGGGCTACATTTGGGTGCCTTGGGATCTTAATTTGAAGTTAGATGTAGGGCTATCAAATTGTAATTTTTCATGTTTGTTGTGAGTTTTAGAATTGGAATCTGGTTGGTTTTGATTTCAAAACAACAAAATAAAATCCTTCACAATTCTGAACCCAGACCCATGAAGCAAATGTTAAAAAATATAATCTCTGCACATGGCTGTTTAAGTTCAATGTTGTTACTTACCACTGTTTTCATCTCTCCCATTGATATAACACCGTGATATCACTTGCGCTCATTGTTGTCTCCATCAGCACTGCCTATATTGTGTCTTTTAGTGTTGGCACTGTTGCAAAAGCTACCTGCTTCCGTTCATGGTTTCCAATAAAACCATTTATTTGTATCTATTAAAAGTTCGATTTTGGCAATGATGATAATTTTTTTTACAGAAGCAATGGAGAGATATTATTATTAAAAATCACAGTGGTGACTGTGTATAGAATACAATCCAATCCAATTTTATGATTCCGAATGACTTGTCAGAATTGCATTTGAAATTGTTATTTTAAACTTAATTCCAATTCTTATGTCTGTGTATAGTATTTAACCATGATGAAATCATTATGTTTACAACAGTGGGCTGCATAAGGAGTCTGCTTTCAAGCACTCTGGAAAACTAATTTCATTAGTGTAGACTTACTACTCATTTATGTACTAATATGCATATATCTACAAGATACAAATGTTGACTAAGTTTATGCTCAATTCTTTGTCTGGTTGGGTCCTTTTGTTTGCTGTACTGTCAGTACTTGACATCTATGCTCTTAAATGGTGTGTCCGTGTCGGACACATGTATCAAATACCGACACTCGTCAGACACATATCGGTGAAGTTTTCAATTCAAAAACTATTTGTTGGATTTCTGACCATTCTAGCATGGTTCTAACACAATTTTTAAAAGGATAAATATATTAATTTTCTAAAAACTCATTTATTGTATAAATTTTTATTATGATTACAAAAATAAGAAACAAATTCTTTTGAACCAGCAATGAGAAACATCTTTCTGCTACAAAAGAAAAATTGAAATATACTTGTGCACATAAATCTTTATTGTTAATTTATATAATTCATAATTATATAATTTATAAATGTGTCCGTGTTATATCAATATCCGTGTTAGTGTCTCTTCTACATAGCTTGACATGCCTTTTTGTATGTAGTTTGCTGTACTGTACGAGGCTCGGGCGAACACAGGTGTTGACCGGATGGAAATCATTGATGCTGTGGCGAAGTCAGTTCCTGAACCCCATAAAGTTGACCTAAAAAATCCTGATAAAACTATAGTAGTTGAAATTGCTAAGGTAAGAAAGCCATGCTCTGTCTGGAGTTTAAGTGAAATTGTATGTCGTCATCTCTGCTTATCTTGTGTGCTCATCACGTCATTTTTTTTATAATGATACATTGACAATCCCATATTTTATACAATCACATTACAACTCTGAATATTACTATTTTAATGTTTTTTCATATCATTTAATTATAAATTTATCCTTTATTATATATACAACTCCAAAGATTGTCAAAGTATGAATTTCATTTTTTTCTCCCTTAGCTTCAGCAATATTGTGAACTGGATGTCATGACGGGCCACATTATTGTCTTACATTTTTTTTTTCAAATTGACTGCTGTTTTATTTAGCTGCTTAATTGCCCCATCAAATTGTCCACTTAATGGCTTTCTTGAAAAACTGTCTAAATTTCTATATTTGGAAAATAAAAATTTGTACCTGTACTTTCACTAGTGCTGTAAACCACCAATTTCTGGCTTCTCTTGCGGCAGTTTTTCTGATTTTGCCTTGTTTTGTGTCACCTAAAAGCACTTGCATAGTTTGGGCATAATATACCTCAAAATGTTACAAATGCATTTCTTCTTTGAATGGTGAATTATGTTTTAATACCACTACAATAAAATTACTAAATAGAAATCAAATTTAGAAATAAAAAATAATTAGTCATCATATTAATTAAATTAGATATTACTTTAGAGACTAAAAAAATTATTGGTATTTAAATTAGTTTCTATTGTTAATAAAATTTATAAACTAGTTTATAAATTGGTATTTAATTAGATACTTAGATTTTAAGTGCCAACTTTATAATCTAAACTAATTAGTAGTTAAAATTTAAATTAATTAGTAGTTAAAATCTTAGTAGCTAATTAGATACCAATTTAGAAACTAATTTATATACTTTATAAATAATAGAAACTATTTTATATACCAATAATTGTATTGTTTTAGTCTTTAAAATAATATCTAATTTAGTTAATAAAGTGATTAATTATTTTTTTTTTCTAAAATTGATTTCTACTGAGTGATATGAGTTTGTTCATTGTAAGTAATTTGTATGTTTTTCTGAGTTTGACATAATGATCCTCTTTCTTTGACTTGGCAGACTGTGTGCTTGATCGGGGTGATTGAGAAATACAAGGAGCTTTCCAAGTACAATCTGAGGCAGTTAACATCATAAAGACTGAGTCTTCCAGCACCTTATCTATTTTGCACCATTATAATAGTTTATCATATTTTCACTTACCCTTTTAACTTTGTGCTTTCTGCTTTACTCTTCTCATTTTACCCAGTGTTACTTCTTTTGACTACTTTTGTGTTGTAAGTTCTTATGCAGCAGTGGAGTAATATAGGCTTTCTTAGGGAATTTGTAGATGTACCTTTCTGCGGATCAAATTTCCAATGGTAACGGAAACTTGTACTTTAGTTATCTACCTACTTATTTACGACGTAAATACGGTATTATAGTAGTCGTACCTGCAAGTATTTGTTACTCCTTTATAATCATTTTTGTTTTAATATATTTTTAAAATCAACGGATAAATTCTTTAGAATATAATTTTATAGATTTTGGATTTTTATTTAGAATTGTGGAATTATAATTGATTTTGTAGAGATTAATTTTGTTTAAACTTATAGTGGTGCAATTTATTTGAATTTGTTTTTTGAAAACTATTTTTTTTTTTTGTAATATTTTATAAAAAGAAAATTCTAATATTTTATAAAAAAAATTGTTTGGATTATATATTAAGTTCAAATTTTTATTTAAAATTATGTTTTAAAGAATATTTTTTATTTAAAATAAAATTTATTAATAAATATTATTAACATCAATCACCGTCTTCATTCGTTATTTGTTTACTCATTAAGACGTGAACAAAATCCATTATGTTATGGTTTGAGGGTTAGAAGAACAAAAACATTAAACTTCAACTTAAGAAATGTTGCAAAAGGTGCGAAACAAAATTAGTTAAAAATTAAATGTTATTGTAGAAAGTAAAAACTACTATTACCCTTCGTGTTCTGCATACTAATTTGTTCTGTATGTATCGTTGACAAAAACACCATATATAGCAGCTTAGCAAAACATACATGAAAACAATAATAATTCTTCTTCAAAATCAGCCCAAACAAATTCTCAATTTTGTCCCACGACTGTTTCTTCCTGCACCTCCATATCTTTTTCTGGCACCTCCATACACAACATAAAAATACATTTTTATCCTTTTTGTGCCACCCCCATAGAATAACTTCCGGATTATGTAATCTGGAAACGTATTTGAAAAAAGACTTCTGGATTACACAATCCGGATGTTAAAAAAGACTTTCGGATTGTGTAATCCGTAAAGTAATCATGCATCTGAAAAAAGACTTCCAGATTATATAATTCGGAAGCTAATTACAAATTTGAAAAATGACTTCTGGATTATGTAATCTGGAATATTACAGAGGGGCATTTTTTAAAATACGAAAATTTATGAAGGTGAGAGAATAAGGTATGGAGTGCAGGAAGAAGCAGCCTTGTCCCACAGGTTATGCCTTTTCTATTTCTCTCCTAACTGTTTCTTCCTTCACCTCCATATCTTCTTCTGCCACCTCCATACACATAACATGAAAATACATTTTTATCCTTCTTGTGTCACCCCATAAAGTAGTTTTCGGATTATGTAATTCAGAAATTCATTTGAAATAAGCTTTTGGATTACATAATTCGTAGTCTAAATAAGACTTCTGGATTAGGTAATAGACATTTTTAGAAATTCAAAAAATTTATGGGAGGTGAGAGAAGAAGGTATGGAGGTGCAGGAAGAAACAGTCTTGATTTCGGCTGAAAATTGAGCATTCTGTTACAATATAGTGCAAGACGGATTGGGCTCCTCGTATCTGTTCATGTATACCACTACCGGTTGGTGTGGCGGGTAGTAATACGGCATCTGCATGTAGGGCTCATTCGGTTTTTGCTCCTGCTTCACTGGGTCGGGCTTCTTCTTTTCGTCGGGCTTTTTTTCTTCGGGCTTCTTCTGGTCCTGTTTCGGAGGGGCCGGAGGAGGCCCAACACTCACAACTTCAGCATGTTTCCCAGCTTTCCTAATGCGAACTATTATGTCATATGGGTCTGCATCCCCTGTCACGGTCAACGTACCCTTCCCTTCGTCAGCTTCAATTTTATCCACCCCTAAAATTCAATCAAAATTAACTTTATTAAAACAGTACATGAATAAATCGTATAATTTTGAATTTTAATTTATTGAAGCCATAAAACAAAGATTAAGGAGTAGTGTTGGTTACCTTGAAGGGAAGAGACGGTCTTGAGGAGTTTCCTTTTGCATTTGACACAAGTGATGTCAACCTTCAACACCGTCTTCTTAACCATGGACCTGCTTCTTCTGAAATCGCACTAACAGGTTTTGTGAAGTTAGCAACAACGTTGGTGTTCCAATATTAAGAGATGTATCCTTTCAGGTGAACCAAACAAAAACAAAAATGGGGAAATTATTAACAGCTTTTTCTTGTATGGTTGTTTACCGTCCTCGGCTAAACTTGTCTCTTGTTCTGTTGGCGTGTGCAATCCTACCTGATGTTTCTTTTCTTTATGTTGATTTTGCCGTCTGCGATTTGTTACAACTTGCATTGTTCTTGTGAAGTGACATTGCTTGAAAACGAAAGCCTTGGAATTCTGCGTACAAACTTATTATTTGCTTTTTTGATCATATTTGGTGAACTATAATACTTATTTGACACTGTCAAGCCAATGAACGGTTCAACCAAACTCTTGTCTTTTTTTTTTCTTCTATATACTTTCATGTCTGTAAACTTATTTTTCTAAGTATAAAAATAGGTAAATATTTCTTACTCTATTAAAAAGTGAACTTTAAGTCTAATTCAACCCCATAAAATCGGCTTATAAAGTTGAGGTTTGCACCCACTTATATACAATGAAATGTCTTAATTTATAGTTGATCTGGAATCTCCAACACTCCTCACACCGAGAGTGACAACTCGTGCGTGAAATAACATATTATAGATTGTCCGATAACGACTCGATAGCGGGTGACCTAATAAGCCCAACAAGCTAGGATAGAGTGAGGTTTGCATCCACTTATATATAATGAAATGTCATAATTTCTAGTCGATGTGTGATTTACAACCTTCTCAAGACAATAAAGAAATAATAATTTGGATTTTCTTTCAAATTAGACTCATTCTCAATGTTAAAGATCTTTTTATTAATCAAGAAACAATTAATATATGCGGAAAGTTAATCAAATGGAAAAGATATTTCAAACATCTTAATAAAGGACAACATACTTATACTATAATCTAAATATCTTATAAATTAATCTTAAATAACTTAAACATAACATTTCAATTATATTTTATTATAACTCAAATATGGTATTCAATTACAACTCCATAAATTAACCTATTAAATATATAAAGCTACAAAAACCTATATAAGCACTTTTCCAACAAAAATGTTTACTTTAAATTATCTTTTTCTCTCTCTTAGATACTTATAACTTACTTTTATATAATTATTGACTTGACTTGAGAGATATAACAACTACAATTTGACTCATAAAGATCAAATATTTTTATCCTATTAATAAATTGAAGAAAATAATTAAAAATATGTTGTATTATTAACAAGCTAATGAAGGAGTTATTACACATTGTGACATATGTAAATGTGTAGTTTGGATTGTAATGAATTTACCCTATTTTATTATTCTTAGGTTTGCTTATAAATTTAAGTCTTGGTTTTGATCAAATGTTAGTTTCTGATGAAACATAATTAACACATGTCTTTCATATGGTGTCAATTGATATTTTATTTGTTGAATAACATTTGGTATAGACTCATTTGCGGCTTATTTTGATTGATATGTTTGTATTGATGGAATGATTTTGTATTGAATTGGTTCGTGGATTTGTTAATTATAATATTTTTCTTTCATTTACATATGTTATGACGAACATTTATTTCAATAACTTACCTTAATACTTGTTGTTTGTGTGATGATCTAATGAAAGAGAGAAATGAAGAAAGGAAGCTTGGAGCTGAATCTATTATAGGAGGCGTAGTAGGGTAGGCTCTTTGGATAGATGAACTGGCTTAAGCCGATGAACCAGATTCTACCACTGACGAGCTAATTCGGACAGAAAAAACATTCAATGAAAAATGTCAACTAGTAATTTAAGTATTTTTTGAAATATGAAATGAAAGAAAAAAAGAGATGGAGAAAGTATCCTTAATCATTAATTCAAAATATATTCACAAAATCGATAATAAGTTTTTAATATTTAATAGTTGTTTTTATCCTTCTTGAAATGCATATATTATTTAAATTACAATATTTCTTAATTTTTTATAACAAAATTTAAATATAATATTATATATATTATACTATTTTTTAAATTAAAATAGTAATCATACGTTACCAATAAAATCAACATTGTGAAACTCAACCCATATTTTATGAACTAAAAGGATCCCATTGCCATCCTTTTTTATCTTCTTATGATTGTTATTGGTGGGAAGACCATGGGATATGCAGCTAAAAGAATATAAAAGAGAATCACGTTTCTCTCTTCTATTCAAACTAAAAAAAGATTATAAACATGGTAATACAAATTGTAAAATATGAAATTTATTTTTACACAGCAGTAAGAAGTAAGAAGAAGAAAAGAAAGAAATGAATAGACACAAGATTGGTTTCAAAGGCCAATTTCATGTTTCATTTTATGACTACTCTTCTCGTAGCAACCTCATTTGCTTTGCAATAAACGCTTCTATCGTGCGCCGGAACTCCTCGTTCGTCAGCTTATCTTGCGGATACCACTTTTCCAAACCCTTCTCCGTCTCCGATCGCCGGAGTTCTCGTCCCGCCGTCTTATTCCCATCCTCGCCCTCTTCTTCCTCAGGCACACTCCGCCAATCTGTTGCGATCTGCCGGTGCTCTGCCTCTGCCACCGGATCATCGGAATTCGATTGGGTGAATCGGCGGGACTGGGCGAGAAGGGCGGCGATGATGGCGTTGAAGACCGCGAAGACGAAGAGAGGACTGCGGAGGTAGTCGGCGGAGAGTCGCAGAGCTAAAGGGAGGCGCGTGAGGAACCACGTAAGGAAGAAGAGAGCGACGCAGAGTTGGAGAATGCGAAGTGTCTTGGTAATGCTGTTAACGATGCTTCTTTTCCCTGCTTTCAATTTGCTCAACTCCACTGCATCCATGGTCTATAAAGAAAGAAACAACAAGAGAGAGAGAGAGCTTCCTCTTCTTATATACACACTCTGAACTCTCTCATCACCATTTTTTTCTACACTAATAGTGCTTTTCTAAGAGGTTAATATCTTACACATGCTCACATCCTTCCCATTAATCACATTAACTAAATTTATATTTTAAACTAACACCAAATCAAATATAATTTCCACTAAAGTAAGTTTATGATTTTTTTTATCAGCAATAAAAATAAATAAATGTAAATTATTTAGGATGGTCCAGTTTTTATACAAAATAAAAGGTATAAGACACTTCATCATGATACTTGCATCGTCGTCTAGGATTACAAAATATCACTGACAAAAATAAACACCTGAGCTAAGAGATATATCAAGAAATCATTGTCATACAGATCAAAGGTTTGAGATACCACTCGAAAAAAAAGAATAAACCAAAAAATAAATATTCACTTGAACCAAGACAACCTATTACCGGACAAAATCATTATTAAACTTAATTACGGATGATTTTGTCCGGTAATAGTATGATCGATTTTACATTCTAAATACTCCTTAATTTAAGGTTTTATTCCATGGAATATGCATGGAATAAGTAACTTTTAAATGGCAAAAGACCCGTCTAAAGTTGATGTATCCTTACTTATCCTGTTGAACAACAATCTCTGTGGATTCTTTAACGTACGGTAAGGATGATAAGGTAGGAAGTTGAAAAGTTTCGTCAAACACTGAGTCGTTCTGTGCTTGCATGTGATATAAGAAAAGAATAAAAAGTGGTACAGAAGCAGAACTCTCTATAACTGGCGTGCCAAAATTAAACTATCAGACCTGCTACCATCTACTCTCAAACGTTTTTAAGGACAATAAAAACAAAATTCGTATCTTGTTCTTAAGTAAAACAAGCTTCAAACTTTAATATTTATAAGATAGTATTAGAAAATACTAAACAAAATATTATTAATCGTAAAAAAATGAAAATATGCGTGAAAGAGTGAACAAAAAGTGACCTTTTTTGGCATCGCTCGTGCATTCTGGTCCTCATTATATGAACACTGACGTTTCCGTATTTGCATGACATTTTAATATTCTCTTTCACTTTAATATTTAAAAGTCTTTTCTAAACACAAATGAGTAAGTAAATGTAATAAAGAGGATAGGCACTCAACAAATGTATAGGCAGCATAGGTTTTGAAAAGTAATAGATATGAGAAAGAGAAATAATGAATAGTTGAATTTATAAATAGTTATGATTTATCATTAATTATTTCAGGCTCCTTCCTTCCCAAATCATAATTAAAACTAGTTAAGTATTTCATGTACAGATATTTAGTTTATAATTTTTAATTATTTTTATTATTGTAATTTTAATACATTTTAATTTTTAAAAGTATCACAGTGGATATAACCTTTTATGTCTTAGAGGGATCCTTAAAATAGTGTAAATATTTTTCAATTATAATGAAGTTTTTGAAAAATAAAGTGTTTTTTCAATGAAGTTATTAATTATATATTTGGATTATGGAAGGATTTAGAAATAATTTCAGAGTAAAAATGTTATTTAAATATTTTATTATTAAAGTAAAAAATAAAAAATAAAAAAATTCAATTAAACAGTTTTTATTTAAAAAAAAAATCATATTCTCTCTACAATATCTCTTTTTACTTCCTTTATTTTCTCTCTTGAGTTTCTCTTCTCCTCTCATGAGATTAAAGATCAGAGTCTGTCATTAAACTCCTAACAACTATCACTACAAGACTGTCTGATCAGAATCTTAATTAGAGTAAGTCCATTTTTGTTTCTTTTTCCTTTTAGTTTGATTTTTTAAGTTTGTTTGGTTAAGATGGGTTGCATGTGGTGTTTTTAGCTTCATAATTAGTCTATATGGAGTCCTAGTGATATGGTTAGATAATTAATTAGGACTTTGTGGTGCAAGTTAAGCTATCATTTGACCATGTAAGATTAAAGCTCTTTGTGAGCACACCTACTCAAAATTGGCTAAAGGAAGCTAGTTTTAATTTTCAATAGAACCCTAGGTTATAATATCTTGATGTGGGGTGACGTGGTCATCAATTTCAATATTTTTGCAACATTGTTTGTTTTTTAGTATTTGTTTTTTAGTAAAGTATTGCATTATTAAAATTAAACTATGAAATGGTTGATTTTGTATAGTTTGTACAATATGTGTTGATTTTGATGTGAATAAATTATTGAATGTGTTTTGTTGAAATTTGTTAGGTCATGGGCCTGACTCGATAGTTGGTCATTTATGGTCGTTTTCCGATTTATGTATTTAACATTATGAGAGAGCACAAATCAAGGAATCTCAATCAATTAGCCTTAACTCATATTTTATACTATATTATTTATATTTTGTGCTCTTACTGACTCATGTAAAAATTTTCCTTATTTCACCCAAGGTATACTGACGTATCTTAATGGAAAAACATGTGAATAGATTGAATATAGTAAAACGGTCACATCATTATACGTTTCATATATACTATTTATTGATGATTTGTTCATGCTATGCGACATAAAATTATTCAGAAATTTTCTTGATAATTAAAACTCAAAAAAAATATCAACATAAAGAAAGTGCAAACAAATTCATATATAGAAAATCATGTTTTGTGATTCGGTGTCCAACTCTATTGTTATAAGTTTATGCCATTGATATTTTGTTTATTCTCTATTTTAAAATATTAAAAATTAATTTAGTTAATAAAATATTATTGTGATAATAATTTATAAGCGTCCTATTTTACCTTTTATTAGGTTGATTGAAACAATTTAAGTAATAATTAAATATTTAAAGAAAAAAAAGGAAAGCCTTAATTTGATATCATATTAATAAACTGGAAAATTATTATTATAATTTAATATAATAATTAGTAAGATTTTGTTACAAATTGGAGAATAAATATGGTCACACGTGTTTCGATTAGAAGTGAGAATTTATACGATTATAAATTAATTATTTTAAAATATATTTTGTAAGAATTGGGTAAAGAGAATTTTGGAAATATTTTTGACATTTTTGTCAATGATGTTTATAATACACTTCCATAAGTTTATTGTGCCTTCGCAACCTCTTGTAATTTTTCTGAATTTTAAGAAGTTTTTTGCTATTCTTAAATGAATATTGTTTTCTATTGGTTAAATTTGTCCTGTGTGCTGGATTTTATTTGGTTAAAATATTTAAGAGGTGTTTATGGAAAACTGGAAGAAATGCTATGTTGGTTATATATGCTTATCTAAAGAAAATTCATGTTGATCGTGGTGTCAAACTAGATGTTTGGTCCAAAGAAAATCTATGTTGATCGTGGTGCCAAACTACATGCTTGGTCCAAAGAAAATCCATGTCCAAAGAAAATTCATGTTGATCGTGGTGCCAAGCTAGATGTTTGGTCCAAAAAAAATCTATGTTGATCGTAGTGCCAAACTAGATGTGTGGTCCAAAGAAAATCCATGTGGATCATAGTGCCAAACTAGATGTGTGGTCCAAAGAAAATCCATGTTGATCATGATGCCAAACTAGATGTTGGAACCAGATAAAATCTTTGTTGATCATGGTGCCAGACTAGGTGTTTGATCAAAATAAAATCCATGTTGATCATGGTCGAGTCGAATAAAGTAATTTTTTTAAATATATTTTACAAGTAAAGAAAATGACGATTTCCCAAATAAAAAAAAAAATATTTTTCATTCAACCTGGAAAATTATATTTAACACTTTCTTCACTTTTTCACACTTCTATTTACGCACCAAACACTTAGAACAATCTCATTATTGGTAAATCAATTTAATGATCATCCAGAAAAACCATAAGTCACGGTTTCCTAAAATGTTATTTTATTAATAAGTTATGTTAATCATCACAAATTAAATAATAATTATTTTAGATTTGCAATAATTATAAATTCTTAATAATAAAACTACGAGATTAATAAACACATAGTGTAGAATTTTATAATATGAATGGAAAAGAAATTATTTTACGTGATTTGAAAATTAATTTTTTAAAATGTAAAGGTGCACATATATATTTTTTTTATAGAAAGTATTCATAGTATATGTATTCGTTTTATTAAGGAAAATAACTCGTCTCCGATGTTTTGAAATTGTGGACCGGACAGAAAATGGTTTGTTGGACTTTCCGAGTAACACCGAAAATAAATTTAGTTGTTAAGTATAAAAATTTAATTTAAAATTTATTAAAAAATTAATATAAAGAAAAGATTTTAATAAAAGATTTTTTAAAAAATTAGTTATCTTTATTAAAATATTTTTTTACCAAAATTTTGATAAGATCATATAAAACATTTTCATAAATAGAGAGAAAATAGATGTAAAACAAAACTTTAATTATTTTTAATCAAGTCTTCTAATAATCACTTTCTTACTTGAATTCATAATTTTATCTTAATTGTATGAATTAAAACAATTTATTAAAAAATTAATTATCTTTAATTTTTCAGTAGGAGAAATGGTTTTTTTTTTATAATTAATGAATTTTACTTTTAAAATATTTTCCTTATGCGGGTTGATTCGCAGACACTTACTACCTCTTATATGGAATGAAGTATTAAAATGAACCCGTATTTCTTGCACAGGAAGGGTCAATCCAACCTGCATTTTTGCGGGTCAAACGCACGATAAACCAACCCACATTGTCATTCATAGTTTCTCATACAAATATGTAACTTTTTTTTTCATTCCACATCTATGGGAGGATAATATTTAACATTTTCTTCACTTTTCCACACTTCTATTTACGCGCCAATCACCTAGAACAAACTCTTTATTCGCAAATCAATTCGGGTGTACAATGATCACTCAGAAAGAACATATGAGAGAAAATAAATACAAAACAAAATTTTAATTATGTTTAATTAAACCTTCTAACAATTCTCATACTTAAATTCATAATTTTATCTTAATTAAATAGATTAAAACCCACAGATAAATTTTTTAATAAGAAAAATAATTTTTTTATAATAAATAATTTAAAAAAATATTTTTCTTATACATTTTAATCCAAAACTACCTATACGGAAAAAACCAATAAAATAAACTTAACCCTAAATCCTAAATCCGAGACCTCAATATATATTTTATGGACAAAACGCGAAACGCTCCAGTCAGCATCATCTCTAATTTTTCATACAAAATATGTGACTTTCTTTTTTTCATTCCACATTTACATGGAAAATCGTATTTAACATTTTCTCCAATTTTCCACTTTTATTTACACATCAATCACCAACAAACTCTTTACTTGCAAATCAATTCGGATGTACAATGATCACAACAAACACAAATCAACATCAGTCACGGTTTCCTAAAATTATTTTTTAGTTAATAACTTTATGTTAAGCACTACAAATTAAATAACAATTTTTTTAGATTTGCAATAATCATAAACTCTTAATAATAAAACTACGAGATTAATAAACTCACAGTGTAGAATTTTATAATATGAATTGAATAGAAATTATTTTACATGATCTGAAAATTATTATTTTTTAAATGTAAAGGTGCATATATTTTTTTTTTATAAAAAGTAAGAATAATACATGTATTCGTTTTATTAAGGAAAATAAGTCGTCTCTGATGTTTTGGAATTGTGGAGAGGACAGAGAAAGGTTCGTTGGACTTTCCGTGGAACACCCTCCTTCATAGATAATAAATAGCACTGGTGGTTATAGCTTCACCAAAACATATATTTCACATTCAATAAATTAATATTTTATTTTTTAATTTAAAATATTATTATATTATTATAAAAAAAATAATAGTTTGACCATCAATCAATTGAGTTATATAATAAAAGATAAATTTAAATAATATAAAAAAATATTATAATAATAGTGTTAAGAATCACAAGTTTGGTTATATAAAAAATTGGATTTTAAAATATATCATTCCTTTTTATTATAAATGTTTGTTAGATGTATTTTTTTCCACTGTAGAAGGTGTTAAATTTTTTTTTCAGTTGGATTGGAGCTTCATCTTCTAAGATAAATTGGAGAGGATTTCCTCTCACATGGCAGCAGCTTCTTCAATTTGCCAAACTCCCTTTACTCTTTTTCAGGGGTCAAATGGGGTTGAACGAAGAAACTTGAAAAACGCTTCAGTTCCTGATTGTTGTTTTCCTCCTTCAAGATCATTACTTTGCAGTGGATTTCATTCAAGGAGACCTGTTTTGAGAAGGAACTCCTTCTGGGTATCCAAAAGCATGGGTGAATCTATGAGAACTTCTGCTTTCAGAGATGGAGAAGGCGATGAAAACATACAAGTGTTTGAACAAGAAGCTTTCATCGATGGCACGTCCCCGTTTCAGTCAAAGCTTTTGTCCCATGAGGTGGAATACAAGCTCAATCGACTGGTTCGTAATGTTCCCCTAATGTTTTACAATAGTGTTTTGACTACTGCAATTCTGAATTTTCACTCTTTTGATCCCCACCCCAAGTGGTGGGAATGTTTGCTCTTCTAGGCAAAGTTTTCTATATATGTTATTAAATGTCTTAGGGTTCTTTTGACATGGTTACTGACATGCATGGAGTTTGTTATGAGAAATGAATGTTAGCAGAACTGGAATATGGTTGCAAGAGAAAAAGATGATTTTGTTACTGATGGCTAGGAAGAGGATTCACTAGTTAATGATGTTGTTACACTGAAATATACTTTTTTTTTCTCTCTTTTTAACATGACTGTATAATCTGTATCATGTTATTGAAGGTGAGAAAAGAGTCCAAATCCATTTGCTTGCTAGGCCCGTGGTTTAAATGCTCATTTTCTTACTAATAGGTTCATTTGAATATGCTCTCCAAAAAATCATGTTGAAGTTAAACCAAAAAATCATGATCAATAAATAAAGAGTGCAGAAGCTACTCAATCTACTCTCAATTATGAGAAGGAAATAAAAAATCAAATTGAATTGAGTTCCTCAGTAGTTCATTTTAGCTTATGGAAGATACTCATTTTATTTTATCTTCTCATTTTCTTCTTATATAGATTCTTTACGAAGAAGCTTATCTAAGTAGGATCAACTTGTTGAATGTTCCCTTAATAATGAAGTACTCAGGGATTAGTTTTGGAAAACACATTCTTAATACACGCTCGCCATTAGTTTCTACTGAACTAGATTTCTTTTACTTCTTATCTTTTTTGCTATGCAGCTTGAATAAAAAATGGATGTAAGGGATCAAGAAACAAGAAAAAAAGCCAAAAGCTAAGCATAGCCAACTTTAAGAGCATACTTCATAGTTGTGGCTTATTGTTCAATTGATAGAACAGCTAATATTAGCACAACCAGAAATAGTGGCACTTCAACAATGTTGTATTTTTCCAGAGGCCAGTAACACTTTGATATGATATAGGCATCAATTGTTATGTGTTCAAACACTTGGAAATCTGGGAATTAGACATCCCATAATACTCCACGGAACATCTTATAATACTGGATGTGGGACTTAGACATCCCATAATACCCAAGTTCCTATTACATTACCACTCTGTGCATTCTCTTAACAAACAAATAGCCTCTGTTAAGGCTTTCATGCACCTACTGCACATCCATAAATACAGAAAAATATGCTCTAGTCACTAACTTCATGTTATATATCGTGGTTTTGAGAACATGTCCCACCAAGTTACTTGCAACCTACTAGTGTCACTGACATATTTGAATTATTCACTGATTCTCCCACAACATTCTTAGTTTTCTATATATGTTCTTCAGACAATGATGGGGTCTTATAAGACCTCGTTTTCCTTGGAGCAATTTTTGATCCTAATCACCATATCTGGCTATGGGATTTTTGTCTCCATGATCAATGCTCCTTTTAAGTGATATCGTTTAAAGTTATTTGTACAAATAAATTAATTCACAGGCATTTCACATGATAAACCTTTTAGTCTTATGAAACTAAGTTTAAGATGGTTGGCTTGCTTGTATTGAAACTTAAATTTCAGCAATCTGTTTGAATTCCCATCTTAAGGGGTGATCACTGTAAAATTATGTCCACATTATAGTTTAACTATATTTTACAAGCTAATGCATTTGGTGCTATTATTTACAGAGCAAGTGGATAGTAAGTGCCCTCTATGGTGGTTTCATTCTTTGGAGGCATGATGCAGAAGCCTTATGGTTTACCGCAGGGTCAATTTTGAATGCATTGCTTTCTGTTTTGCTCAAACATATACTGAATCAGGAGCGACCTTCAACCCTGAAATCTGACCCAGGGATGCCATCTTCACATGCACAATCCATATTCTTTGCTGTCTTCTTTGTTATTTTGTCAGGTAATATATCTCGTACTACCAGTTGTTTCTTTCAGAAAAAAATAAGTTACCAAGAGAGGTGGTCTACAAATCTTAGTTTTGTGTTCCTTGCATAAATATTTTTATATATTCTTTTTGGTAGGTAGCAATATAAAGCGATTTTCCATGTTTTAGTATATATTCCTAGTTCTGGAAGCTCAAAAGGTTATTGTTGTTAAAGGAACTAACGTTATTTTCGTGTTTGTAAATTTTAACATGGGAAGTGCCTGGTTTGAAATTCTTTGGCAAAACAAGTTGCTTTTTGTTTTAGAATTGCTTCAAGAAATGAAGAACTCCATTATCTTAGTTTCCTTTTTAGTGATGACAATAAAAGTTTTCGTGGCAGTCATGTGAAAGACTCAAATACAAGCAAAAAAAACTTTAATTAGAATTGTTTTTCTGTTACTTCATGGAGGTGCTGATGTTTTAGATTTCTTTGTTTTTCTTAAACACGTATACAATTATATGGTTTCACTATGAAAATTTGTTTGTTTCTCTTATATTACAGGCGTAGAATGGCTTGGGCTAAATGTATTTACCATTGCCCTGAGTGGATTGGTCCTGACATCTGGCTCTTTCTTTGTAAGTGTATAATATTTCTTGTTTAGCCTTTAGTTTGTTGCCTCGTTGGTGTAGCTTTTATTCCTTGTGTTTTTGGTACCTCAAATTTCTGCTAATCCATATGATCCATTTAAAATGGTTATCTCCATTACCTCTTCATTAGGTTCATGTGCATCATTACAAAATACTGTATACTTTTCTAGGCCAGAACATTGTGACCTAGCTTGTACCATGCCATTTCACAACTTATTTGATGTTTATTGTTTTCAAAGTGTCACGGTAAAATTGTATACAAGACTACTGTGAATATTAAATCCTCAGAGTGCTCTCTAAGAACTAAATCCTCTTGTTTTCACTTTTATGGTTGAATTGTTAATATGAATATTAGCATTTTGACACACACTGTACATTACCTTAGCTTAGTGAAATCATAGAAAGGAATTGATAAGAAGTATTTTCTTTTTATGGTATAGTTGAAAACTCCATTGCCCTAGCGTACTGAATCGGTTTATAGAAATTCTGAATTTGATTATAGTATCATAATAGAAAATATTTGTGAGCATTAGTTGCTTATGCTTGTTCTATGTTTGCAGTCGTACCTGAGGGTGTCACAACAGCTTCATACAGTGAACCAAGTGGTTGTTGGAGCTGTTATTGGATCCATTTTCTCTATTTTATGGTACTGGCTGTGGAACGGTTTTATACTGGATGTTTTCGCATCTTATCTATGGGTTAGAATCGTTGTTGTTTTGGGGTCGGTGGGACTCTGCATAGGTTTTGTTTTATTTGCTATTCGTTATTGGCTTCAAGATGACTAGAACTTCAAGACGTGTAGTAAAACATTGAAATGTGCTTTAATGGGCTAATGACACATCTCATTTTATTTCTTTCAAGATTAAGATTTTATGTTATGTCTTGGATTTATAATTGTTATAGACAAGAAAATGAGGGGGCTCCACTTATAGAAGATAATCCGACGCTCAAGTCAAGTCGGTAAGAGCTTAAAATATAATGAGTATAATATAAAATATGAGTTGAAAATGCTTTTTGTGTTGTGTTATGTGAAATGTTTTCTTTCTCTTATATAAGGTAGTGTTTTTTTTTTTTTTTGTATTTGGTCTTATTATTATTTTAATTCGGTTAAATATTGTTTTCTATTTAAGATTGATTATCCGAGATTTCTTCATTTCATTTATGCTGATACGATATTAATGTCTTTAAATATAAATATAAATATCGGTAAGCGATCTGTTTATAGACAATATCGGATTCGGCTCATGATGCTACAACCTCCTAGTCTTAGGCATAAGCCAATGAGGCCAAAAACTAAATTTACTCTGATAACGCTACAATAATATACTTTTCATTCAAACTTTAGGTTATAATAAGAAGAATGACATTGTTTTGTTCTCATTCCAAAGTTAAAAAGTAAAGTGAGGTCGAGCAACCTAGAAGTAGATACCATTGGAGAATTCAAGAGCTGCTTGTGGTGAGTATAGGAGTGAAGGTGAAACAAAGAAGACATAAGTGTACATAACTAACCAGTGGCTATAAATAACTATTCATCTGGAAGATCTTCTGGTGGGGCATCCTCCATGGCAGTGTATTAGTCAGAAACCGGTGTAACACAAAAGAACAAACTTGAACTGTGTGTAACATGCAAGTAGTAAGTAGTAAGGTAGTAATCCCGTTTCAGTTGCCAACGTGGCCACCTCCGTTTCCACCTCCAGAGCCAGAAAATCCTCTGCTGCCTCTGGATCTTCGCCATCGCCGCATGTTCGCCACCCTCGCAAAGATCTTCCGAATCAGAAACAGCTTCCGAGATTGGCGCGCAATGAGATCGGCCGTAGAGGAACTCTGGCCAAGCATGATTCCATACCCGTCTTGAAAAGATTCCATTCCCCCCGTCAGAAGCTGCCAGAACAACGCTCCCCCTGCTGCTCCTCCTCTCTTAGCCGAAGCGTATATTCTGTAATACACAGCATTGAACACTTCATCCCTCTCGTATTCCGAACCCTTCAACGATTTCCCAAATTCCGCCACCAGAACCGGTTTCCTTATAGCGTATTGCGCGTCCATGAAGTGAGCACTGAGCCAGCTGTTCAAGAACGAAAGCTGATACTGGTCGTTGGAGCTGGATACCCTGTTTATGGTGCAATCAAATTAAAAAAACATGAATCTGAGAATGTTATTAACTGAATTTTTGTTAGTTAGTTACTAACTCAACTAACTAAACTAACCATTGGTCGGGGTAACAGTGGACAGTTGCAAAATCAATGTCTGAGATTCGGTTATTTGCAATGAAGTCTGTGCCTATGTCGAAACCGGGATTCAATCTTTTTCTCTTTGGTGTTGATTGACCGTAAAACCCTTCCAAACCTGCCTCCAATAAGTGGTTCCTGTCTATCGACTTCACAAACCAAGCCATTTCCGTGATCCACGCCTTTAATCAAACAAAAAAGTGTCAATGGAGAACGAAACAAGGCCCGTGATTGACGTCTTTACTACACACTTTCGGTTAATTTGTCTTAATCATATCCTTCAAATTTTCATTTCTCTTTCTGAATAAAGTACTATGTTTCTGTGCTAGATTTAGCTTAAATTTAAATGGAAAAGGGTGGAAAGGGAACACAATATTTGACCTGAATAGTCCTTCCTGAAGGATCCGATGTGCACCTAGGCTCGTTCATAAGCTCCCACGCCATGATGGTTGGGTCATCTTTGTAACGGGTGCCAGTAAATCTGTTGTATCTGTTAAGAACAGTCTGTGAAGGATGAACAAAATTCAGAACTTGAAATTATGTTTCCCATGAGCCAAAAAATCATTTTTCTTTATCTTAAGAGATGGTAACGGTAGAAGGAACACAGATAAATAAAAGAGACAAAAAGTACAAGAACTTGTCTGGTTAAAGGAAGCAAATTTCACTATCCAAGTTTTTAATCTGCACATACAAAGAAATTCTACTAACCCTGACATGGTTCATGTAGTAGCCCTTAACAACAGGGCTCCTGAAGAAATCATCATCTGAAGTAAGGTACTGCCCTTGACTTCTAGCCCAGTTCACATACTGCTTCTTGCCTCCAAAATTTTCATAGTTGTTCACCAAGCTCAGTATGAGCTTAATTCCGTACTTTCTGGCCTCAGATATAACGAAGTCCAACCCCTTCATACCAGCAAACAGAGAGAAATTGAAATTAAAAATATGAACACAGTACACCCAACAAGAAACGACGAAAGTGTTGGTGTCTTACCATGAACATTTGGTCATTGTAGAAGCCAGGGGAATACTGTAGGGGTCTATAACCACCATCACTGAAGGCCCAAGTTCTAGCAACGGTAAGGCCGTGACTTGCTGCTTCTCGGAAGGCATTGGAAACCTTGAACCTCTGAGATGGATCAGAAGCTGTGTACATTAACCAGTAGGCGTTGAAGCCGTTTGCATAGTAAGGGTATCCGTTCAGCATGAAGTGGATGCCTCTGGTTCTGACGAAACCATCCCTTGCTTCCACTGTGGCATGGAAACACTCCTGAGGGGCCAGAATGGCCAAAAGAAAGACCAAGACAAAATGCTTCATCTCTTGCTCAGTCTCTTACACAACAAACACATGTATGGCTTCTCTTCTTGTTTATATGCTTGTTACCATAGAGATAAGAGAAAAAGCAAAAGTACGGATCTACCTGAAAAGTGAAAACCTAGTTTGTCCTCTTAAATTACAAATGCAGTTTTGTTCAGAAGAAAAAACAAGATGTGTGTAATTTTAAAAAGATTATTAATAGAGTATGTGGGATTTTTGAAAGTGACTATTCTGCTAAGGGTGAGACCGAGATTCGGTCTTTCTGACCGAGATTTGGTCTATCTGACCGAGACAAGGTAAATTCGATCGAGATGAGGGAAACTCGGTCGAGACGAGGGAAACCACCACGAATGGTCCGATCAACCGACACATAAATCCATTAACGCTCAAACCAAAGTCAATGAAGCTAATCTGTCATTAAGGATTAGGTAATACATTTATAAGTGAGATTCATTTCACTAATCAGGCCCAATAAGTTAAGCCCATTAAAATAATATAAATAACACACAATCCAAGAAGAAAGGTACGTCATTCACTCCCTTTACTGACTTGAGCGTCAGAGCGCCTTCTGCAGCAGGTACCCCCATTCGGTGTTCACTCGAGACTGAGAGCCGAAGGAGAAGCACAAAGACGAGAAAGATCCTAGTGAAACCCTAGCAAGCTACCCGACCGAAAGAGGAAGACGAAGACTTCAATAGTTTTCTAAATCCCATCTCCCTAGCAGGAAGAGGGAAAAAAAAATAATGTTTAATACTAAATTTCTCCATGAGTTCATTCATGTTTTGCAGCCATTTTGCCTACTGGAATTATTCTTGTTCCAAAACGCGGAAAGTAGTGTGATCTTAGCTGCAATAGTTTAAAATATTCTGTATCCTAGGTTGTTTTATTGCAGGTTAGGGTAAGCTTAATTAAATGTTCATTTAATACGTTCTCATAAACGAAAACATTACTTGTAGGCTTATTGTAAATGTTATTAAATAAAATTTAGAAAATGAGAAAATAATTTTGTAAGTTAAAAAAAAAATAAATCATAAAAGCGGATCATAGAAGTCCACAAAGGACTCTTATAACTACCGACACAGGCTAGGTATAACGTAAGAACAGGGAAACCAACTACTGTACTTTTTAACTAGGCATTATGAAAGAGAACAGTGTTATGTTACCAACTTTTGTAGTGGTAAATGACAAAAGAATCACCAACTCCTAACTCCTAAAATGGATGATATATACTTAAACACAAAATGTTAAATATTATGTTCACAATAAATATCTTTAATTCACTAAAAATTATTAAAATAATAATAATAAGTTAGCGTTTAGAACGTGGACATAAAATAGATGCAATGGAAAAAATTAAGTGACAAAATAAAATTAAGTTTAGAATGAAGACACAAAGTGGATGTAAGTTAAAAATTATTAAAATAGTAATAATAATAAGTTAGCATCTAGAATAGGAACACAAAATAGATGCAATCAAAAAATAAGTTGCAGAATGATATTGCGTCCAGAATGGAGACACAAAGTGGATGCAAGTTAATATTTTATTACATTTAGCATAGGTCTAGACGACACTAGTATTTGTTTCTCAGGTATTGTCCCCAATGACGATGCTAAGTTTAATTATTGTTAGAGATCCCACATCGACTAAAGATTATGACATTTCATAGTATATAAGTGGGTGCAATCTCACCTTATAAGTTGATTTTATGAGGTTGAGTTAAGCTTAAAGTTCACTTCTTAATATGGTATAGAGCCATTTCGAGCCTATCGTAGTAATTATTTGTTGAGCTTATGAGACCATCTACTATCGATCCATTATCGGATCACCCATAATATATAATCCCACACGCTATAGTTAAATAATATAATTTTTTTATGTAGGCTTAACCAACACTACCTTGTAAATTTGTGTCCCATTGGAGGTCATCTCTAATACATAATCACCAAAAGATTAACTTTTATTTTTATTGGGACACTAAGCTCACATTAGCCCCATATAACGTCTCTCTTTTGCTTTTTGCATCGTTTTTTTGGAGACTCTACCATCCTTATTTCTTGTAGTGAATAAACGGGAGGAACGATTTCACTTCAACCTAACAATGATATTTTCGTCAATTTTATTTAGTTCGTTATGTATTAATTAAAAAACACAATTATTCAATGTATTTTTTATGACTATAAAATTAAAGAAATTTTTTTCTTTGAAATTGAACTATTATTTTGTTTGAGTATCAGAATTATCTATAGCCATAGCATCTCCAATGGAGTGGAGGCAGTGTAATTAACGCAGAAGAAGATTATGCAACTAACTGGTTGAACTGCACCGACAGTAACCCAACGAGTACACATGCATGGTCCATTGGATGCCACATGCATCCAGAGTGACTGAAAAATGCTAACCTACAATTTTCACTGCATAAAAATGAGAAATAAGAACAGTAAGTTCAGAAGAAAGGGCCAGTTGCAGTACTATTATAAGACTTCTAAGTATCCCTATTTAAGATACATAAAGATATATAAAATTTAATTAAATTAATTGCAATTTAATCAAATTGTATGCCATTGAATTAAATTGGTTGTAATTTAATCAAATTGATCAAATCAATTGTAACAATATTTTTTTTAATCAGCAATAAAGAATAATATAATTGGGAGTATTAAGATATTCCAAACCATATACAAAATGCAAAAATTTCAACAGATCTATCATTTCATGAGGTCAACACTCTTTACTCGTAAAAATATTTGGCAATGTAAAAGTGTTTTCAAACCACAAGTCTTGTGTTACTTACAAGAAGCAAAGAATCGTTGCTTCATCATAATCATTATCATGATAGATCTCTTGAGTGTCGGTTCTTCTTTTATTTTAGTTGAGTTCTTATGTTATTATCCGATAGTGGTATCAGATCTTAGTTCTTGATTATATTTCACTCTATTGTTGGTAGAATAATGTTGTAGAAAAATATATATAGAAAAGTTATGACAAAGAAAAATTTGAAATTTAAATATGTTCATTAGTGATTTTTATCTTTTTCTCGAGAACTTAACTGGTGTAGTGATACTGATTCACTGTGTATAATTATTGTTCTAGTAAGCAATACTATTGATAGATAGAAGTGCATAAGTTATATGTGGAAGTTATAACTCTACTGACAATACAATTACTTTCTTTGTCATAACTTTGTCATAAGTTCTAAGAAGAACACTGAAATTGGACCCATGGTTTGTAGCAACATCTGCAGTTATACAACATTCAGTTTCTCAACTAACTATATTTGCGCCCGGAATTCGCTTTTAATAGTAGAATAAAAAAACCTAGATAAATAAACAAAGGATAGCAAAGTATTTTATAATATTTTTAATATTTAATTAAGTTTTAAGTTTTTCTAAGGTATTTTTATTGAGTCTTTATTAAAATTTAAAATGTTTGTTTCATCGAAAAATAATTGATTTTATTTTATTTCAGCATTTTATTTATAAAATAAAAGATGTTGTTTCTAAAAAATATAATGAAGAAATTTTCATTTTTAATGGTTTAATTTGTAAAATCAAATGAATTATAAAAATATAAATTTAAATACTAAAAAAATTAGTATGAATTCAATTAAAAATGATAAAAAAGTTAAAATTTAATTAAATTATTTTTTATGTTCTGGGTAGAAACATATACATAATGACGATATAAAAATAACAACAAAATCAACAAAGTTAATTATAAAATTAAATAATAGCGACTTACTTAAAAAATATAATTTTTTAAATATTTAATAAAATAAATATTTTTAATAAAAATATTTAAATTTATAAAATATTGAAAACTTAATTAAATTTTTTTAGAAGAGAAACGTATAGAAAAAGAAGTGGTCTGAATGCATGAGAAGAGTGTTTATTTATACCTCCACGATTGGCGCAATAAATGACGAAATCTAACACACTTCTCATTTAATGCTTCAACTGCTTTTTCTTCTGGTTTCATTTTTCTCATTATTCATAAATTCCACGTAAGAATCTGAATTGAATTTGAGACAAAATGCTACAAATTTCACGTCAAACGGATGAGTATTCACCTAGGAAAAAAGTCAAACAGTTTTACACACAAACGAACCTTCCTTTCAATCCTGACAGTGATGAATAAAAAATTTAATGAAAATCTTGTGGGACGAATCTGGGGCTCAAATCTCAGCCAAAACTCAATATACACAATGACGAATGTCTGGTAAAATTCTAAGACCAAAAGACTCAAGGAATAGGGCGTAGTAAAACCCAGACCGAGAGTGAACAAAACCGATTTTCCGAAAACAAAATGTCCTGACTTTTCTTCCCTATATCTTCTTTTTGTGATTTGTTTATGGACGTGCCTCCTTCGCAGGGTGCAAACAACACTTGAAAGTATTTGTGTGAATTTTTCAAAGCAATTTTTCAACACAGAATAAAATTGCAGAAAGTATGCCGAAATTTCACAAAACTTTGGAAAAATTGTCCCAGAATAATTTTTTCCTGAAATTCCACGTAAGAATCTGGACTGAATTTGGGAAAAAACGCCACAAATTTCACGTCAAACGGATGAGTATTCACCTAGGAAAAAAGTCAAACAGTTTCAATCCTGACACTGATAAATAAAAAATTTGTTGAAAATCTTGTGGGACGAATCTGGGGCTCAAATCTCAGCCAAAACTCAATACACAATATGACGAATGTCTGGTTAAATTTTCAGACGAAAAGACCCAAGGAAAAAGGCGTAGTAAGACCCAGACCGAGAGTGAACAAAACCGGTTTTCCGAAAACAAAATGTCCTGGCTTTTCTTCCCTCTATCTCCTTTTTTGTGATTTGTTTATGGACGTGCCTCCTTCGCAGGGTGCAAACAGCACATGAAAGTACTTGTGTGAATTTTTCACCGCAATTTTTTAACACAGAATAAAATTGCAGAAAGTAAGGCGAAATTTCACAAATTTTGCTAGAGGATAACCTTGGTTTTTCAAAAAATTTCGGAAATATTGTCCCGGAATAATTTTTTCCTGAAATTTCACGTAAGAATCTGGACTGAATTTAGGACAAAAGGCCACAAATTTCACGTCAAATGGATGAGTATTCACCTAGGAAAAAAGTCAAACAGTTTCACACACAAACTAACCTTCCTTTAAACCCTGGCAGTGATGAATAAAAAATTTGTTGAAAATCTTGTGGGACGAATCTGGGGCTCAAATCTCACCCAAAACACAATACACACAATGATGAATGTCTGGTAAAATTTTCAGACCAAAGGACCCAAGGAATAGGGCGTAGTAAGACCCAGACCGAGAGTGAACAAAACCGGTTTTC
>Ga0123342_1000276_pt1 | contig 75000 bp, 43 predicted proteins | sample Turbeawhitnodule_FD_89960 | JGI IMG/M metagenome (GOLD analysis project Ga0123342, IMG submission 89960) | Root nodule microbial communities of legume samples collected from Mexico - Turtle bean Mexico white nodule | ecosystem: Host-associated > Plants > Roots > Nodule | place: Mexico: Nepantla... | reverse complement strand
GTGAGTTCTTGTCTTAGAACAATGATCCAACTCTAAGAAAAGTGCCTCTATAATGTCCAACTCAAGGTGATTCCTAAGAAGGTCAAGAACCTTTCTCTATATGGCTAGTGGAATCACATCAACAGGGCACCTTATTTACACAAAACTTCACCATCATCAAAAGCAGACTCTATGAACACAAAATCCTTTTTTTTTTTGCATTGTCATTGAAGCTTGAAACTTGTTCAGTCGCAGATAAATAATTATCATCTAAGGATCAATCATCTATATGTCCATGTCACTATAGGACACTATGGATAATGGCTTTGTATAAGTGGCCATGTCTTGTAAGGTCACATCATTTGTCTGAGCTAACATTATGTTCTCTATTAGTTGATGAAGTGGTAATTGCTTATGTTGTGGGAGTGCAAAAGTTGAAGGTTGGGCAGATGGAGGTTGGTCAAATAATCATTAAAAGGGTTTTGTCCTTTTTCTAAATAACTGTACTTGAGGTGGGTAGGGAGAGACTTCAGTTCTAGTGATGGTGGTTGAATGATAGACGATAACAATCTAGTATTGAGAGAGACTTCAGGAACCCACAAAATTGTTGGATTAGATTCATCCGTTGTTGAGCTTGTGTATTTTGTTTAAAAAAAAAATGCTTTAATATCAGAACCTGCATCACAATATTTATTGTAGTATATACCATTAAACAATATAAAATCGTCTATCTCTACAGTTAGTTAGATTAGAAAGTTTTCAAAATATCATGCAAAATGTCAAGATGATACACAAAATGATCCTCAACATGATGCTTCATAGTGCCTAGGATGTTGAATTTACTAAAATGTCTCCAAACTCCATAGTAAATGTGTCTACATGCACATCAATCTTCGTCCTAATTGTTTTGAGGGAGGGTTTGCCCAAAATAATGGTGGCTACTACTTCAATGGGCATATCTCCTCCTTCCATATTTAGTATATAAAATTTGTAGGAAAAACAAGGTCATTAACTTTAACCAACACATCTTCTTCTAGTCCTACAGAGTGGCCAATGTTCCTATTGGTCAAATGGATTACAAAACTTGTGGTTTTCAAAGGTCTAAGAGACAAAGAAATGAAGATAGGTTAAGGCTTAATATTTATAAATTCTCTTAGATCAAGCATGGCAATATAAAATTGTTATTGCCTAGGATATAGGGAATATTGAAGGTTTCTAGGTCCTTGCATTTTTAGGTATAGTAGCCATAGAGTGTAGGGACATTCCTTCCCATCTTTACCCTCTCATTACCCTTCAGATGCTTCCTAGAGCACATGTCCTTCAAGAATCTAGCATATTTAAAAATCTATTTAACAACTTCTAATAAGGGTATGCTTTCCCATCAAATGAACGAGATTTTGCTTTAGTTAGCCCCTACCATTCCTAATTAACCACCCAAACCGCCTTAGCAATGATGATTTCTTTCGATGATGTAAAAAAGGGGGACAAATAAAAGTTTGATGTTTTGGGGAGGATAGGTTTTAGGATAATATGTTGCTTTGGGGAGGAGAAGTTTTAGGATAATATTCCCTTCGTTTATATTTTTTAGTCTATTTTTGGAGCTTTATCTCAATTTGTATTCTCTTTTAACTTCAAGAACATTAATAAAATAAAATAAGTGTTTGATTCATTCTACTTTTGTTTTACAAATATTTTGATATACATTCTCATATATATATATATTGATATACTCTAATGAAATATCTAATAAACTCTACAATTTTAACATGATAAACAATCTTATAATGATTAACATGTTAGAAGATCTAACCGTGCAAAATGTGCTCGACGATCTCGCTGTGTTAAACAAGCTAGACAATCTCTTCATGTTAGACTTTCTAGACGGTCTTAGTGGATTTCCTCTTACAAGAGGATCTCTAAACGCAAAAACATTTTAAACGATCTAGTCTTCGTTTTCATGTTAGATGATTTAGTTTTCGTTTTTGAGATAAACATACTATCGTGTCAGAGAGTCTATAATCTCAGTATCCAAGTTTTTAAATTGATTTGTAATGATCCTTGAATATTTTCAAAACTTGTTTGGATATTAACTCATTTGATACAAATTTATTTTTTTTATCAATGTATTAATTGAATCATTCTAGAAAGTTTTAAAATTCGAATATGAAACAAAGGCTTTCAAAACTTGAAGATATTCTTCTTCTTTATTATGTCTTAATAAAATATATCTTATTTAAGACACTATATGGTTCAATGTTATGAAATTTTACAAAGATAGAAGAATTTCAAAAAATGAAAACGCAATAAAATAGTTTTGAAAACAGAAGAACTTGCTTAATATAGATATTATTTGATTTTGAGATTATGTTTTGTAAAAAGTAAATCTCAATTCTTAAACATTGACGTACTTCAACGTTCTAAATTTACACAAAGAAGGAAAGTTGTTCAAATATGTTACTAGTAAGTGACTGATATAGAAGGTGTATAAGTGATTCTTATTAGACCAAATTGTTTTAATGTTGATTATTATTATTGTGAATCACATTCAAATTATTTCCATAAATAATCACAACACTTAACACACATAAAATATGTCAAAGCTAAAGTTTTCTTGTAGAGTGTCTAATGGAAAAACAAAGGTGCTACAGTGCAAAATTTTGCAAAGTTTGAGTATAACATATTCAAGCTTCAACGTTCAAATATATACAAGTATGGAAAGTTTTCAAAGTCCAACATCATCATATAACTGTTCAAAGCGCGAAAGAAATCTTGATAACAGAAGTTTCCTTTTGGAGAATCTAATGCCAAAATGATGAAGTGCAATTTACAAGCTTTAATGGTCATTGTTTATGAGGCTATATAAAGAGCTCGTAGTTGAAGAACAAAATAGCAGAACAACAACAATTCAAATAAAATCATTTTGTACAGAACACAAGATTCACATTGTATATCCTTCACTTTGTGAAGTATACCAATGAACTTTCGTTGTTCTCTCTTTGAGAGTGTTTTTCTTATATCTTGAGAGGTCATAATCTTCGAGGCTCAAGTGATAGGGTGAACCAATATGAATTTATGTATACTTTTCTCTTCTCTTTTGCTTGTTAGACGATTTTTTTGTATTGTCTTCCAATTTGCAATTTGAATTATAGGCTCGATTCAACCCCCTCTCTTCTAGAGCCAATTGTTCTTATAGTTAAGGCTATTGAGTTGCTTCTGGTGCTAAATTGTTGATTGTTGAAAGCCATATTATCAGTTAGTTACCTTGTTGCAGCTGAAGTGTTGTCCACCAAAGCTCCTCCATTGGTTGCGTCCATCATTTGCCTATCCATAGACATCAAACCTTCATAGAAATATTGGATGAGTGTTGCTCATGAACCTAGTGATATGGGCATCTCACACATAGTCTTTTGAATCTCTTCCAGTATTCATACAAAGTTCATTTTATCAATGTTAGAATCAAAATTAAAATCAATAGATGGTGAGAAATATTCAAATTCTAACAATATCAGATGGTGTATTAGTAAACAATTCGTCAATAGAATTATTTAGGATTTTTTATTGTCTAACAAGCCTACTATATGCATTATTAATTTCTAGATTAAAAGGATATAAATCACCGGTATTTGCTCTAGTCAAACATTACATGCACTAGATAAAAGATTTGAGTAAAAAGATAAAAGATTGGTTGAGTCTCAAGTTCATTCAGTAGTAAATTCTTCAACATCGAATTAATCAAATATGCATCAATCAATTAAATGGAATCTCATTAATGAAACATGAATCCACTAATTTATTCAGTACCTTACTAGTCTTCATCCATCTACTCATAAAAAAATTGGTTTTTTACCCCTTGAATTACGCAAACAAGAGATTGTTCAGAAAAATACAAACTAAACAAGAATTCCAATTAAAGAATAGAATTGAATCATCAACTAAAAAAACAATTCCAATAACAGAAATTAACTCAAAAAGACTAAATCGTCTAGTGCATCCTGTTACAAACATTAAAGAATAAAACTTTAATTGCACATAACCTCATAATTCAATATGAAATCCCAAGAGAATCAATCCAAAAGAACTTAGCATTCCATGTGGAGACAAAAAAAAAAAAAAGAATTACAAAAGAAGATAATAAGAAAACTATGATGCTCTCTTTATGAACGTGTTCCCATAAGGAGCTTGATTTTTTTTTCTTTGAAACTTGTATCTTTTTATATGTTTCTTTGCTCCAAAGATCTCATAATTAGATTATGGTTTAGGTATTGTTCACATATTCTTAGTTTCCAACTTTTTATAATATTTGGATTTTGTTTTTGTTGCAAACCTTTTCTTCTTATATTTTCATATTATTTTTCTTCCAAAATTGGTTGAGATATTGTAGATTTTATTCTCAAATTCTTTTACTCGAATTTCATTTCTCATTTTGATTTAGAGAATCAACTTGGACTTTGATTGATCAGACCTACTTGCATTAGTAGACACTTTAGATTTGTGTATTAGTAGTAGACACTTTTATTAGACGGGATAGTCTAGGACTTTCACATCCTACTCTTTTTACACCTTCATCTTCATTAAACTTTATGTTGCTAAGGTTCTCTCTTCAGTCACGTCTTACTAGATGAGTTGTTGGACCCTCTACTCCATGTACCACTAGATTGTTTGTTGTAAGACGAATTAGACTGTCTACTATGACTAAAAATTCAAAATTTAACTGTAATAATCGTTAAGGTTCAAATAGATTTAATTAGATCCCATTTAAAATAGTGGATTTATTCATAATTATAATATAAGAAAGCTACGATTAAATGTTCTAAAGATCATTTTTTAAGTTTATATTTTTAATTTTTTGGATATATTTTAAATTCAGTATATTCAACATTAATGACTTTGAATGAGTAAATTTTAAATATTAAAACAAAGAATTCATTTTGCAGATATAAATATAACTATATATAATGTCAGAGGTGCAAATTCAATATGAAAATAAGATATGTATTAGTGAGCCATGTATAATATGGGTATCATTAATTTATTTATATTAATGAGAATAAGATAATATTAATTTATTTAATATATTTATGTTAAATATATTATGAGTTTATCTTAGTACGAATTTATGTAAAAAAAATTTAAAAAAATCAAAGTATATAAGAAGTAAACATAGAATCATAATAAACAATGGCTTAATTACGCATTGTAAGAGAAAAAAAGTATGATACAATTTTGTTTCCTTAGTCAATAATGTGAAAAAAAGGAGATAGGATTCCTGAAATTTAGAAGGAAACTATAAAAGAAATTACTTGAATAAAAATATATTATTTTTATGTTTTTTAATTTGATATGATTAAGGATAATAATCTATAGAGTTTGAGTAGGATAGTGTAGTGTGTGTCTTTATATATGTATTAAAAAAATTCCGTACTTTGGATTCGTATTCATGTAAAGTTCAATTACAGCTTTATAAAGAAGTTACACCTGACGGAGTCTCACAAGAGTCCACACTTAGAAACGACAAGGAAAATTTATTATAGATATAACTTTTTATAATTCTATATTTATGTGTATAATTCTATACCATTAATTATAGTTGTATATTTATGTGAAGTTAAATAATAAATAAGAAAGAAAGATTCATTGTTGAGATTTTTTTTATGATAGAACAGACTTGAGATATCTATTATCAATATGAATTCTTCGTATAAGATAACGTTAATACAACGTTAAACCCAAAGTTTTAAGGTTTTGTATAACACTTAATGGTTTTTATTCACTGAAAACTTTTAACTCATAAGATAAAAATAAATTGAATTAGTTTTTTGAGTTTAATTCACTTGCATATAATTGCATTTAATATTACAAGAAATTTTGCTGCTGTTAAATTTTTATTGAAGTCAAACTATTATTTCCTGTGAAAAATACGTGTAGTTAAAGTTATGACTTTCTAAGAAAGAGAGTACTTACATTTACATTTTTTTATTAAAACGGTACAATTTTTTATTTATTAACAAAATGTGTAAGTTTTTAGAAATTATGAACATGGTAAGTCATCTAGAATATTCTTTTAGAAAATTCAGAAATCAAAAACCAAGATTCAAAGCTCGATTCTACTTTACTATAATTATTTTATTTAAAAAAAAAACTTGCTAAAAAACTGTCACAAATTGCTCATAAACTGTGATAAATTTTCTTCATAAGTAAACACAGAGGAAATTCTCCCATGTGGTTAAAGATGTAATTTATGAGAATCGTTTAGCAGTATAAATATTTTAAATTAATCTGTAGAATTTTCGAAATAGTTTCTGTACAGGGGATTTCTCCATTTCCATATTTTTTTTTACTACTTTATGTGAAAAACATTACACCAGTTTGATAATAAAAAAAAGTCTTCGTTGTATCAAATAAATATCTCATGCAAAGAAAAAGTACGTAGATATTATTTGAAAAAAAGAAAGCATTTTTAGCTTAATCACCTTGTGACATAAAGAAAAGAAGTAGGAACGTATGATGCAGTAGAATTATTATATATACAAGCGTGTGTGTGTGTGCATGGACATAAGCGAAATGGATGAAGATGGTTTTCCGTGAGAAAGACTCAAAGAAGTGATTTGACATTGATGAATGATATTGTAATGGTGTTGTTGTTGATGATGATGATGATGGATGAGTTTACTTACTATAAAAAAATCCTTCCTTTAATTTAACTATAACTTACCAAAACCAAAAGCAAAGGCGCATGCATGGCCCAGTTCCAACCCAACCAAGTCGAAAGTAACACTTTTTTCATACTCAGAAGTACATTCCATTCCCATGGCTCTCTTCCGAAGGTTCTTTTACCGGAAACCACCAGATCACCTCCTCGAGATCTCCGACAGACTCTATGGTCTCTCTCTCACATTCATTTCCTTTTTCCTTACTTTACCTACTTACTTACACCTTTTTCTTTAACTATGTCTATTTCTATATTTGTTCTTTCTTTTTTGTAATTTGAGTTCTTGGGAATTGAAGCATATCTTTTCTCACTCGTGGCTGAATTTTGACCACGGTTACTGATTTTTTTTTCAAGTGGGTTTATGGTAATGCAGTGACAATGTGGGCTTTCTCTGTTTCTGTTTCTGGGTTTTGTGTTCCATTGAGTTTGGTCTATTCCAGTTGGTCCATGTTTTTTCAGGGTTGGGTGGGTGTTTGGGTTAGGGGTTATTCAAGGTGTAACAAAAATGCGGAACGAGAGGGTTGGATTTGGAGTAACTGGAATAAAATAGTAATCTTGGTAGTGATTCGTCAGTTGAGGATTGTTGGCTGGAAAACCCAGAAAGGAAGGTTGGTTTTGTGTGGAAGATGTGTTTTGAGTGAGACTCTTGTACTCGTCCTCAAGGTTTTATACTGTAGTTGCAGTCACTGTTTAGTCAGAATTCTTGAAAATGTGAAACAGACAAATGTTGTCACCATTGCAGTTGCGTATCGTAAATTGGGTTTGGAGACCCTTTTTTAAGACCTTGGTTCTTGTTACTGAGACTATAGTTGTAGTTGTGCCTTGCAATAACAGTTGTTTCTGTTTAGTGTCAGAATGAATTTGTGTGGTGTTTTGGTATTTGTGTAATACTTGACTGTTTATGCAGTTTTTGATTGTTGCTTCTCCAAGAATGTGTTGGAGGAAGAGGAGTACAAGGTTTATATTGGGGGGGTTGTGGCTCAGCTTCAGGATCACTATCCGGATGCTTCTTTCATGGTGTTCAATTTCAGAGAAGGGGATAGGCGCAGTCGAATTTCAGACATAATGTCTCAGTATGAGATGACAGTTATGGAGTACCCTCGGCAATATGAGGGTTGTCCCCTTTTGCCATTGGAGATGATTCACCACTTCCTTCGGTCAAGTGAGAGCTGGTTGTCTTTGGAGGGAAAACAAAACGTGCTTTTGATGCACTGTGAAAGGGGTGGTTGGCCTGTGCTTGCGTTTATGCTAGCTGCTCTTCTGTTGTACAGGAAACAGTACAATGGGGAACACAAGACTCTTGAAATGGTGTACAAGCAAGCACCTAGAGAACTTCTCCACCTTCTATCCCCTTTGAATCCACAACCTTCTCATTTGAGATATCTTCAGTACATTTCCAGGAGGCATTTGGGTTCTCAGTGGCCTCCATCAGAAACACCCTTATATTTGGATTGCATTATTGTGAGGGTCCTTCCATTGTTTGACGGTGGTAAAGGATGCAGACCGCTTGTGCGTGTCTATGGTCCAGACCCTTCAAAACCTTCCAACAGAAGTTCTAAGCTTCTTTCCTCAACTTCAATGGGCCAAAATCAAGTTCGCCACTACTTGCAGGTGACTTAGATTTAAAGTTGTTATTCAGTGAGTTAATTAGACGCAATATCTGTGCTATTTAAAATTAATTCTGAATTGATTAGAGAGAATGTCCTCTTAAGAAGTTTTAACCACAGGCAGAATGTAGGCTCGTGAAAATTGACATCCGTTGTCATGTTCAAGGGGATGTGGTTCTTGAGTGCATACATTTAAGTGATGACTTTGTTCGTGAGGAGGTGATGTTCAGAGTCATGTTTCATACTGCGTTTGTAAGGTCAAATATATTGACGCTGAGCCGTGATGAAATTGATATTCAGTGGGATGCAAAGGATCAGTTCCCCAAGGACTTCAAATTTGAGGTGAGTTGTTGTTTTCCTTATGTCAGTTGTTTTCTGAAACAATAGGAGTTGAACAAATAGTTGTATCTGTATCAGGTGCTTTTTTTGGACGCTGATGCTGTTATACCTAATCTAAACACAGAAGATGCAAGTGACACAGAATGTGCTTCACCTGAGGCTGAGGAATTCTATGAAGCAGAAGAGATCTTCAGCAATGTAATTGATGCTATGGAAGGTAAGGGAGATTACGATTTTCCAATGGTTTATGACAGTGTAGTAGATGATGGAAGTCATAAAGAGGTCTGGAAAGAGTATTCAGATCCTCGTACTTTTCTGGATTCCCTGTTAGATGATGGGATTCACCAACAGGTTGATGATGCGAGGTACAAGCTTGACAAGAGGGTGGTTTTAGATACTCATGCTGTCAAAGATATTGGAGTGGATTATGGGATAACTTTTATGACAAAGGGAGTCACTGTGAATGCTCATGATAAATTGGCAGTTATGCAAAACAAATATGATGAAGATAACAATGAAACAGAAGAAGGGTTGCAGCTGCTTCATATTTCTAGACCAAAATCGGATAAATTACTTCCTACAAACTCAAAGCCCATGGGCGATTCAGTTGTAGCAAACCAAAAGACTAAACACCAAGAACCACATGGTTTTCAGGCAAATCATGCAAAACTCAATGCAACAACTAGGTCGGTTCCTTCTAGTAAGGATTCTTTTCAAGATTCCATGCATGTCTCATATCCACCATCAAGGAACAATAGTTCACCACTTACATTGTCACATGTTACCTCTGAAAAGGACGAAACCATTGATGCCAAAGGAAAATCTACTTCTAGTTCTCATGTCTCTGAAGCAATTGTTTTTATGGACACGATAAATGATTTGAAAAGCTGTGATGGTGATAACTCAAAATCTTCAGACACTTTAACAGAAATAGGCTCAAACTCTCCACTATCATCATTGCTGTCAGTCAAAGAGACATATCTTCAGTTAGCTAATCAAGCACCACAACAGAGCTATGATCAAATGTTACAACTTCCTCCACCTCCACCTCCTCCTCCTCCTCCAATTTTTGGGCAAAATAGAGGGAGCTTTATGACTCCTACCCATTGGAAATCTGTTGGACAAAATAATGGGGCTTTACCTCCTTCTCCCCCTACTCCTCCCACTGCAAATGGTGTAATTACATCTAAAGTTTCACTACCACCACCACCACCTCCTCCTCCTCCTCCCCCTCCTTTGCAGTCTACAAATGGAGCTCCATTCCCTTCTCCCTCAATGTCTCCAACAAAGTTTAAAGCTCCTCCTCCTGCACCACCACCACCACATTATCCTCCACCTCCTTTAAGTAAATCTACACCACTTCCTCCTCCTCCTTCTAGTAATGCTCCACCAGCACCACCACCTCCTCCTCCTTTAAGTACTGCTCCACCACCACCACCTCCTCCTCCTTCTCTATCCAGAGCTTCACCTCCACCACCACTTCTTCCACCATCAAGTGGAGCACCACCTCCACCACCATCTTCTTCACTGTCCAGAGCTCCACCTCCCCCACCTCCACCAAATCGTGGACCACCACCAACAACAATGCCTGGAGGCACAACTCCTCCACCACCTCCAGGTGGTCGAGGCCCACCTCCTACTGGAATGCGGGCTCCTCTTTCTCATTCTCCTCATGGACCTCTAGGTGGTGCTCATTTTCCTTCACCAATTGGAACTGATACAAGAGGGAGAGGCCGAGGACTTGGACGTCCTACAGGGGCTGGTGCCATGGCAACTCGGAAATCCTCCTTAAAGCCTCTGCATTGGAGTAAGGTAACAAGGGCATTGCAAGGAAGTTTATGGGATGAACTACAAAGACGTGGAGAACTTCAAATGTAATTTAACTTGCTTATTAACGAAAGATTTTTTTTGATTCATTTCAATTCTCTAAAATTATACACTTAATTACTGCCTGCTTTCAATCCTTCATGTTTTAATGATTGCTTTTACATTCTATCTTAGAACACAAGAGTTTGACGTTTCAGAGATAGAGAAGCTTTTTTCTGCAAATGTTGCAAAACCTGCTGATTCAGATGGTAAATCTGGTGGGCGGCGCAAATCCGTTGGATCCAAAACTGACAAAATCCAATTGGTATTCTTCTATATGAATGTTCTTGATTTTTTTTTTTTGAAATAAACCTTGTCTAAGTTAGTCTTTCCTTTGTACTTCACAACAAAGGTTGCTGATGTTCATGGATTCATTAAATTAAATTTGGAATTTAGTTCCATTGTTTTGTATGCTCAGTAATTTGTTCACAAAGAAGTCGTTTTCATTCTGGTCTGACTTTGAGTCATTAGGTAATTGCTCCTTACCTGTGAAGGAAACAAATACATACTTTACTATAGTTTTGTTATGTCAGGAAAAATATCAAACATACCTTGGTGCATAAAGTATTATGAATGGATGACTATCTTCGCAATATTACTGTAATGTTGTTATCATTGTCTATCCATTTTCTGGAAATTCAAATTCAAAATACTGCACAAGTGCAGTGTGCATTCTTTGGCTGTTAAATGATTTATTCAAAATCATTGGTATAATGTTCATTTAGTATTTTCCTAGTATCTTACTAATAAGTTATTCTGTGATTAATTGTAGATTGACCTAAGGAGGGCCAATAATACTGAAATTATGCTCACAAAGGTTAAGATGCCTCTTCCTGATATGATGGTAAGTTGATAGTTTGAAATTTCTAAATTCATGCGAGCAATTTTAAAGTGTAATTATGGAAGCTAAGATTTTACATCAAAGCATATCATAGTGAACATTGGTATTCTTTTTTCATGAAACATAAAATATAATTTTTTGAATGCAAGTTCAGCAAGACACGTGGCAGCTTTGTGCATGAAATTGATAAATGCTTCTAGTGTTATTGATGATTATAAAAGCTCTTTCTCAAACTCAAGAAAATATTACTATATCTATCCTAAAGACTGACCATGTCTTGTGGTACAGAATGTTGGACAATAAAGTGTCAAAAAAATTGTAAGCCAACTCTTGTAGAGATGAGAATCTTGTAGTGGATGAGAGAAGAGGACAAACAAGAAAAGATAAGACGATGACTGAATTTGCTAGAGATAAAGTAGAGCAGCACTTGATCATAAGGAAAAGATTATAGAATCTCACATAATTGGAGCCCTAAGAAGAGTGATTAAATGGAGGATAACCCAATAAATAAAGGTAAAGACAGAGAAAATCTTAAGAGAAGTCATTAAAAAAGACTTAGATGTTTGATGTCTTTTGATCCATGGAGGAGACCTCACCTAGTGGGAAATTTCTTTTGTTGTAGTTGTTATAGTTGCATTTGAATTAAGATGATTCTTAAAGTATTTTTTGATGTTTGTGTAGTTATTGGTTAAGACTAACAGCTTTTGATAATAAATGTTCTTTGGAACAGTTTCCTGCCTTATCATATATCTGCAAAAAAGTATCAAACTAAATCTCTTGACTGTAACTTATTCAATTTACTGTGTGTAACATGACGAAATTCATACCCAGGCTGCAGTACTGGCTATGGATGATTCAGTGCTAGATGTTGATCAGGTGGAAAATCTCATTAAATTTTGTCCAACCAAAGAGGAGATAGAGCTTTTAAAGGTGAAGCTTAAAAAATTTATACGTGGTTCTTGAATCCTGATTGACAATTAAGAGGTTTTCATTTCTAGAAAATTCTCTTACTATGAGTTGCTACCTTTTATTATAATGTTCTTGCTTTTCTAATTTTCATTCATCTTGGTTATGACTAAATAGGGATACACCGGTGATAAGGAGAATTTGGGGAAGTGTGAAAAGGTTTGTGAATGATTTATTTTAGCCATAATATTATATAGTACTTGAGAAAAGTATAATGTGAGCTCGGAAAATCATGCGGGATTTCTATTTTGGCATATCCATACCTGATATTTGTGTTGGTGTCTTCAAGTTTGCTTGACGCAGATAGACTGGTTTTATCTTAAGCAAAGGTTGCTGTAAAAATAGCCAATATTATTGATGATGTTCTCCAGGGAAACGTTCCCACAGAGATGAAAGAACAAGAGTCAGAAGTACAAAGAAAGAAAAAAGAGTACAATATCAATAGGATTTCGAGATCCTAGTCTCTCCCAACCAATATCTCCACTGATCCCATCCCATTGCCCCCACTTTCCTTCTATTTCTCTATGTATTAATTACATAGGTTCTTAGCTATAGGTTCCAGCCTAATTGTACTATTGGGCTTCCTCCTACTATAGGTCCACTTAATGGGAGGTCTATGACTAACAATGCCTCCCCCCTTCCAACAGTTTCACCTTGTCCTCGAGGTGAAAATTGAAAACTGCTCTTCAATTACATCTGCTCATTACCACGTGGCTTCAAAGTTTGGAAGATCTTGCAATGAATCAATTCTTCTGCTGTTCCAGAGGCACTGTTTATGGCTTCCACCACTGATGCTGGTTGAACTTGTAGCTCCAGGTCTACTGCTAACTTGCTAGGCAGTGGTTGTGGAGTAACTGAATGAACTAATGCTTTCTTCAAGAGAGATACATGAAAGACTGGATGGATCTTGCTATCCGGGGTTAGTTTTAACTGGTATGCCACTGGCCCCAATATCTTCACCACCTGATAAGGACCATAAAACGTTGGATTCAATTCATTCTTCTTTTTAGCTAATGATTCAACTTGTTGGCTGTAATTTAAGATAAACCCAATCACCAGCTGTATAGTTCATGTCTCTTGTTGGAGATCTCACATCAAATAGAGATAAGGACATGTCATAGTATATAAGTAAATGCAAACCTCACCTTAGGAGTTGGTTTTATAAGGCTTAGTTAGGCTTAAAGTCCACTTCTTAGTATCTTTTCTCTTCTTATTAGCACAGCTCAATAACTTAGGCCACTGTCTTGGCTTAGACCCAGTCAAACATCGCAAATATGTCTTGAGGCACCTATTAACAACCTCAGTTTGGTCATCAGACTGTGGGTGATAGGTAGAACTAAGTTTGAGTTTCATACCGGCCACACTGAATAATTCTGTCGCTGTGAAAAGATGACTAATGGAAATGAAGTGAGCATATTTAGTAAGTGTCACTACAACCATTAGTGGTTGGAGAAGACCTGCTGGGGGGATAATGTTTTTTTTTTTTTGATCAGCAAAGAATGAAATTAAATTAAGAGGGATACAAAAGGGGTATCCCAACCCTTTTACATAAACCAAATCACATTAAGAATCTCCAAGAATAAAGAGATGAACAAACACCCCAAAGCAATAGATAGATAATATTTGCTGCATAAGCTAGACATCCTATTCCAGCTAGCACCGTGCTCGTATTGGAATGTTATAAACACTGCAAACTGCAGCTACAAAACCATCAAAATACACCAAAATATTGGTTATCTCCACCACCTCATTGACATTCCTTCTACCCAGCTTGCATTGGCACGATTGTAGCACTTGTCACAGAATTAATCACTTCAATGCAGCAACTTCCATACGCTCCTTTTTGGACTTTGGCTTCCCCCTGTTTGCTCCTTTTAAGCTCACTTTTATCAGAAACCAACTTCCTACTTGCCAAGGTCCATCTCGCACTTAGATTGGTTGGAGTTTACAACTTCGACTTACATCCCCCAACATGTCTAAATCCCCACCCCAACCTCTACTACTACCATCCACATGTGAGACCACTAGTTGAACAACAAACACACTTAGGGATTTCCACAACAACCAAAACACCACATAAAAAACATAGTTTTTGTTTCCTGCAAAAAGAACCCTGAACCAGCATACACCCTGCTTCTATTGGTCTGTTATAAGACACATCAAAACAGAATCCTCCATCATGTCCTTAACATTCCTTTTGACTATAATGTTTGATACTTATTTTGTTGACAGACTTCACGAGTAGCTACAAACTGTTGAATGTCTTTCCTCATGCCTTCCCAATACACTAAGGCGGATGTCCTTTTATAGGGTTCTGAAATACCAGAGTGACTTTCTATTGCAGAATTTTAAAATTTCTTTAATAATAGAAGAATTTTCTTAGATCTTCTTGGTAATACTAATATTGCTTAGTTAGTACATCAATTCTGTTTTGAAAGAGAACCCCAGGTGGGTAGTGGAATCTTATCAAATATTGGATAGTAGTCTTCAATTTACTATGTGATTGTGCTTCTTCCCATTCTTCTAACTCTGAAAATTGAACTACTGATAAGGCTACATCAGCCATTCGCCTTGATATCGCATCTGCAGTCATATTTTCGCGCTCAGATTTATACCTGATTTCTATGTCCAGACCCATCGGCTTAGAAGTCCATTTAAATTGGTCTTCACCCAGTACCCTTTGATCAGTAAAAAATATGAGGCTTCTTCGGTCTGTATGAATGATGAAATGCCTTCTCATCAATTAACATATCCACGTCTGTACTACCATGACAATGGCCATAAGTTCTCTCTCATAAACTGACTTCCTGCTAGCTCTTTCCGATAATGCTTGGCTGAGAAAAGCTACCAATCTTCAATCTTGTAACAGGACTGCACCCAAATCTTTACTAGAAGCATTTGTTTCATCAATGAATGTTTGAAAAGTCTGGAACTGTTAAGATGAGTAACTCTGCCATTGTTTTCTTGAGTGAATCAAATGCAACTTGAGCTTGTTGCTGCCAATAAATACTGTCCTTCTTCAGCAACTGAGAGGGTTTGCAATTTTCCCATAATCTTTTACATAGCTTCTAGAATTCCCCGTGAGGCCTAGAAATCCTCTCAAAGCTTTAATGTCCTTAGGCACCGGCCAAATAATCATGATTTTTAACTTTCTCGGGTCTGCTGCTACCCCTTGACCAGATATGACATGCCCAAGATATTCTATTCGCTCCTGCCTGAAAGTGCACTTCTTTTTATTGACAAACAATTGATGAATAGTTTGCAAATGGATATTATGTTCCTCTGTGATCTTACTAGAAACTAGTATATCATCAAAGAAAGCTAAGTCCATTTCCTTAAATATGGTCTTAACTTAACACCTCATTCATTAATGGTTGGAAAGTAGAAGGTGCATTTGTGAGACATTACCACAAGCTCATAATGTCCCTCATGAGTCCTAAAAGCAGTTTTAGGAGTGTTATTTTCCTTCATCCTGTTTTGGTGGTACCCAAATTTCATATCTAACTTAGAAAATATAGCAGCACCCCAAGTCATCCAACAACTCATCAATAACAATGTAGGGAATTTATCCGGTATAGTTATTTTATTCAATGACCTGTAATCAACACCAAACCGCCACCCTCCATCTTTTTTCTTAACCAAAATAATTCGGCTTGAATAGGAACTCAGACTTAATAACTCTAGATCTCAACATTATCACCAAATACACTATATTTTTTATTTTTTTGGCAGTGGAGGGGGATACCTCTAGGCTCTAATATTTGGTACTTCAGCCTCTTCTTTCAATACAGTGGCATCATCATGTATTCTAAATGGGGGTAAGTCTGAAGGTTCTTGAAAAACTACTGAAAATTCATTCAATGTCCCTGCAGCCCACTCAAATAAAATTGTTGAAGGGTCTATCTCACCCAACAATGCTTGATTACTGACTTAAAGGAGACAGATGTTTTAGACATGGCTGTTAGTTATGACTGAAGTACAAAAGGAGAACCCAAATAAAATAAAAAGACTAGTCCATTAGGTGGGAAAGCCTCAAGGCTTAAGCACTACATCAAGTAGCTCATCCTACTCAATGTTGAAATCCTAACATGCCACCCGTTTTAAGGCCAAGGTTCATGACGACTTCACTCTATCCATACTGACCCAGTGATAGCCCTTTTCTCATTGAGATGACTTCATTCATCTATCATCTTACTTAGTGGTAGTCATTTTCTCCTTAAGACGACTTCATTTATCAATATTCCGTCTGTAGCCCTTTCCTTAACTCAATTCTCAATGATAACACCAATTGTTAGGACTTAAGCACAAGGGAGAGTCAAACCTAAAAGACTACTCCATTAGGTGGGAGGGAGAGCCTTAAAGCTTAAGTATCACATCATGTAGCTCATCCTACTAAATGTGAGATTCCTAATAGAAGCATGATTGGGAAGTCTTGAAAGTACAGCTTTCCTAGTGTAGTAATATAATGACAGGATAAGCTACTTATATTCCGATTTGATTGGAGGAAAATTAAAAGTAATAAAGATGAAACTATCTGGTGCTGTTTGTAATTTGTTTGGAAGTTCTTATATTAAAATTTAGAAGTAAGGTGAAAAGTGAAGAAACTGAGTACCCAAACTATCATAACAAGAGAAGCAGGTTTATTTTAAGGAAACAATTGATGGAATGCGAATTTATGAAAATAAATAATTGCAGAACACTGCTCATAAATAGTCACCCCTACTCTGAGGTTTGTGACATTCTTTGGGTTATGGGTGCAAACCCTGTATTTTATCTTCTTAAGTCTGTGGCACCACATAGTGGGCACATTCCTCTACTGTTGAGACATGGATTATAAACAAATACTTTTGTCTTTGTTAATTCAACAACCTGTGTATGTGTAATTATATTCTCTTATACATTGGTTATGTTATATTTCAGTATTTCTTGGAGCTGATGAAAGTGCCAAGAGTGGAGTCAAAACTTAGAGTATTCTCTTTCAAAATTCAGTTTGGGACTCAGGTTTGCTGTTCTCTGCAATGATTTTCTGGTTTTGTTGTGGATTTGGTTTCTTGAGTATCTCATTTCAATCTGCAGATTACAGAGTTTAAGAAGAGCTTACACACAGTAAACTCTGCTTGTGAAGAGGTAATTTGCTTATGAATCTAATAGACGAAAGTGGCTTGTATTTTTTAAAACCATGTGCTTTTTTTTATCTTGGCCTTAGGTCCGAAACTCATTCAAACTAAAGGAGATCATGAAGAAAATTCTTTATTTGGGTAATACATTGAACCAAGGAACAGCAAGGGGTATGTCTTCTTTTAGTAACAGAAATGTTTTTATTATCATTCTCTTCTCTTCTGATTAGGGGAAATATATATGGCGTACTTCTCTGTATTTTTAAAATTAGATAATAATTGGTCCTTAATATAATATGTTGCTAAATAATTTTTATTTGTTTTTTTATATCTGTTATCATAGAACTTGAGTGTGAGTTTTTCAACTTTGTACAGGATCTGCTGTTGGATTCAAGTTAGATAGTCTCTTAAAACTAACCGACACTCGTGCTTCAAATAGTAAAATGACACTCATGCATTTTCTTTGCAAGGTAATTGTCTCACTTGATTTAGATGAAGATATTATTTTGGTGGTTTAACTTTCTGTTTTCTTCTATTTGAATTCCAGGTCCTAGCTGAAAGGTTTCCTGGACTCCTTGATTTTCACCTTGACCTTGTTAGCTTGGAAGCAGCCACTAAGGTCACAATTTAGTTTTTGGTTATTTATTTACAGAAGAACAAAGCTTTGCCTTACCTTGTTACCCTGATTTCTTGGTCCAATTTCACTAAAAAAACACATTCCTTCCTTTTCCAATTACTTTTTGCAATGCACCCTCTTGAAATATGGGTGTAAATACTGCAGATTGACTGTACGGTAAATATAGAATGATTGGATGATAAATCTATATTTGTTTGTAAGAAATACTAAAATTAGGGAATTGGGATGAAGAATTTATTTGGTAGATTTGCTCCAGATTTAAAGTCTTTATATCTGGAGATTTATTTCCTTTATTTAAGGAGATTTATTACACATTTTTTTCACTTGGTATTAGATTTCTAGCCCTTGTCTCTGTTTTTACCACTTATGACCTTCATTGTCATTTTATCTTCAAGAGGGTGCAACCTTAATTGTTGCACTTATTGTAACAGCCTTTATTGTTGTTTTCTTTTCTTTGTAAATCACCTATTAGACAGCCAGTTGCTGATTTGCATTGGAAATGTCTGATCCAAAATCAATAGAGGTAGGATTCAATATTGAGGAGATAAAAAGACTGAAAAACCTAATGGGAACACTTGAGAATCCTAAAAAATATGTCCCTCACTTCAAGATCCCAAATGGCCTCATTCCTAGAATATTTGGGTGCGACACTTTTGTACATATCCACAATCCAAATAAAGACAAACTTGATCCCAGGTTGCTAGATTTATTGGTTATTCAGCAACTCAAAAAGGTTACTAGTGTTATAGGCTTATAGCCCTTCATCTAAAAATTGGTATATCTCCATGTCACCTTTGAAATTAAATCTTTTTTTCTCCAAGGCTGGCGGCTCCTAAGTTCTTTTATAAAATTGCGATGACCACCTTGAACCCTTTCTTTTGTCGTATGCTCCAACTAAAGCCTCCAAGAATGAACTTACAGTTAAGATAATTAATTTTGGGGCAGAATTAGAAACTGAAACTAATAATATCATCGAGGCTACTAAACTACAATCAGAAAACTTAGAGATTCAGCCCCAAGAGTTAGTACCTATGATTTTCCAAGATTCAGCAATGTCTTAAGAAGGAAGCGTACTCCAGAAATTTGGCAAGTCCATGAATCCAATCCAAGTTCTGAACATAAAACTACAGACAAGGTTGAACCAGAAACTGAAACACTCTCAACTCTCCAAATGACCTTGATCTTACCAATAACCATAAGAAAAGGTACTAGAAACTGCACAGAACAACCTCTCTATCCTTTATCAAATTATGTTTCTCTGGATAGATTATCGACTAACCATAAAAGTTTCATTGTTAGTTTGAATTCTGTTGTTGTTCCTAACTTTGTTACTAAAGTTTTGACAAAGAAAAAATGGAAAGATGCCATGAAAGTGAAGATGGATGCATTGGAAAAGTACAATACTTGGGAATTTGTTGACAAAACCCAAAGAAAAGAATATTGTTGAGTGCAAATGGATATTAACAATAAAATATAAGGTTGACGGGTATATTGGAAGGTACAAAGCGAGGTTGGTTGCAAAGGATATACTCAAGCTTACGAAATAGACTACCAAGAAACTTTTGCACCAGTTGTTAAGATGAATACTGTAAGGATTCTTTTGTCCTTAGTTGCCCACTTTGTTTGGTAATTTCTACAATATGATGTTAAAAATTCCTTTCTCTATTGAGACCTAGAAGAATAAAACTACATGAATATTCCACCCAGGTTTGAAGGAGAAAAAAAATTTGCAAATTGCGAAAGGCTCTTTATGGACTGAAACAATCCCCTAGAACTTGGTTTGGAAGATGCACAAAAGTTATGGAGGGATTTGGATACAAACAAAGTCAAGGGGATCACACTTTGTTTACTAAACATTCATGTGGAAATAGGCGGTAACAATACTTCCATTTTATGTTGATGATATTATAGTGAATGGAAATAATGAAAAAGAGAAGGAAGAATTGAAACAGAGACTAGTCCCGGAATTTGAACTAAAAGAGATAAGAGTAAAGAATTTTTTAGGGATTGAAGTAGCCTACTCTAACCAGAGAATTTTTATATCTCAGCAAAAATGTATAACTAATTTGCTGGCAGAAAGTGGGAAAATTGGGTGCAAACCAATATCAACTCCAATGGATCCTAATCACAAGTTGTGTAAGGTTGAAGAGGGATCAACGGTAGACAAAAAGATGTATCAGACGCTGGTTGGAAAATTAATATATTTGGCTCACACACGGCCAGACATTGCTCATTCAGTGAGTGTCATCAATCAATTTATGCATGAACCAAAGGAATCTCATCTTCAAGCTGTTTATAGAATTCTACATTACTTGAAGGACAACCCTAGAAAAAGAAATACTGTTCAAAAGAAATGGAAAACTAACTCTTGAAGACCCTACACTGATGCAGATTATGCAGGTTCCCTTGTTGATAGAAGATCAACAATTGGATATTGTACTTTCCTAGGTGGGGACTTGGTGACATGGAGAGGCAAAAAATCAGAATGTGGTGGCAAGATCATCCGCTGAATCATAATTTAGGCCCATTATCTTAAATGACACTTCATTAAGAAAAAATTAGAAGAAAGTTTAGTATGCATGTCATACATTCAGTCCAAGTAAGAGGTGGCTGACAAAAGGACTCACCTTAGACTTCCATAATATCGTAACTAAGTTGGGAATGGAGAACATTTATTCATCAGCTTGAGAGGGGGTGTTGAAATATAGGTGTAAATATTGCACATCTACGGTACAATAAATATAGATTGATTGCATATTGTTAGTAAGAAATCCCTAAAATTAAGAGATTGACAGTAGGAGTTTATTTGATAGATTTGCTCCAGACTTAGAATCTTTATGTCTGGAGATTTATTTCCTTTCATTAGGATTTTTTTCCTTTAAACACCAATGTATTGCTTCTTTTATATATCAAAACTATACATTTTTCACTCACCTACATAATTTTAAATGCACGAGCATACCATGTGTGTACTACATGGGAAATGAGTCAATCCATTACGTAACTTGTTTAAAGTTTCAATCATGGTCAAAGCAACTCTACGACTAGGAGACAAAAACCACCACCTTTGGCGGTCATTTTTTCTTCTCTTTTTTTTCAAACATTCACATTGGACTTTGCAAAAGCCATGTTAAATCCAAAGTGCTTTACTTCCGACAGGAAATTATGGGAGAAATGCAATTGGACTCAAAAATTCGGCTGGAAAATACTTACCTAAATGTAAAAGTCCTAAATTACCATCCTTCAAATTTGGACCTTTGATAAATATCCACTGTAATTTCAATTTGGAAATTAATCCCTTTAAACTTTGTGAAGAAAATAGCCCCTCAGGCAAAAGTATGCAAATTTAGAAACCATGGATGAAATTGCATAAAGATATTTGTACAGGCTAACTGTTTGTATTAGTTAACGTGATTTCAATGAATAGTGATCATAAATTCATGATCTTGCAGATACAATTGAAGTCTTTAGCAGAAGAAATGCAAGCAATCATCAGGGGATTAGAAAAGGTTAAACAGGAGCTTGCTGCATCTGAAAACGATGGCCCCGTGACTGAAGTTTTTCGTAAGGTGCTTAGTATTCTTGATTCTTCATTAAATCATTTAAAGATCACAATTCAATGCCAAGAAAGTTATGTGTCTGAACTTAAATTATGATACTGGTTTCCTGCATCATGAAGGTAGTTGAGAGTGTAAATTTACTATTTTTTTAATCTTCAGTTAATTCAATTTTACAGTCAATCCCAAGGAATTCTACTTGTAGTGTGTGGATTAAGGCTCCAGCAATTTTTTCCATAAATTTTGTTTGTTCATTGTATTTATTTGGGTGCAGTTTTGGTCTCAGTCTTTGCTTAATACAATTTGATATATAGTGGCCAACACAATTCTTATTTTAGAACACATAGAAGTAAGGTCTAATCTAAAATATAACGTATGTTATCAACTCTTGAGTATAAACGCTGATAATTATGGTTCCAAGAACCACTCCACAATTGGCAAGTAAACCTAGAGAAGTAGATATTTTATTATAAGAAAGAGAGGAGTAAGGATCAAAGTCTGCACTACTTGGACCTCAACTCTTTGAAACCATGTCATGAGCCAGTATTGTTCTATGCCACTGCTGACTTACACAAGTAAACAAAGCATTTCTAGGCTATTTGCTAATCTTACGAGATTAAGCACGAGTACACACCGTCTCTCCAAACTAAGTACACAAGGTCTCTTTAGACTATACAATAGTAAAGTTGTTCTTACAAGGAAGACTCTCACTAGACAGGATAATACAAATATACATTCCTTGCTTCTAGAGTCTTAACTTCATAAAGTGAAGGATTCACAAATATGCACAAGTGGTCTTTATAAGATGCACTATAAAAACTAAGCACTTAGAAGTTATGATTTTTTTTTTCTTTGCATTCAGAGTCACGTAAGACGTGAATACTTGTTTTTCATCATCTGTTCTGCATGGCGTTGCTTCTTTTTATAGACGTTCTAAAAGGACCTTTATGACTTGCGTTTTTTTGCTTGTATGTGTTTGACTTTATACTAATAACTCCCACTGTTACGCTTGATGTGCATGGCCAAAGACAATCTTTTTCTCTATAGCTACATCTACTCTTTTGATAGCACCAAAATGAGCATACAGAATATTCTTAGTCAAGAGTGCGTCAAATTTCTTTTAGATTAGACAATCTTGAATTTTAACAAAAGCGTCCAATGAAGTCCACATATGTATGTCATTTATTGAATTCAAAGGTGTCTTGATCCAGTAACTTCCGTCCAATGCTTCTTTAGACGCTTGTCCAACACTTTTTAGAGACTTTGTTTGATTTTCTAATGTTGAGTCCAGAGCTTTAGTATGACTTGTTTCTATCTTCCTTGCATCTGATGTTCCTTTAAACTTGGTTTATCATGTTGATCTATCATCTTGTGATATTTGATTTTGATCTTTTGTATGAGACTAACTCTTCTTCAGAGTTTATCTAAGACCTACGTCTAGCCATACAGTTTTATGAATTTGAGTTATGTCCAACACACCAAGTAACTTTGTTAGACAACCAAAACATGATATTATTTATTATTATTGGGTGTCTTAAGATTTAGACTTGTGTTTGATCTTTAGTAATACAACTATGCGTTAACAACAGGCAGTAAAGTGTTCTCTTGTATTCTGCTATGTTTCTTTCAGATCAGTTAGTTAGATTGCTTAATATACTTCTTGTGCTCGGTTACTCTTCAACAATTACGAAATTCATGTTCACATAAATTCTAAGATGTCTTTCTCTTCTCTCTCAATCTTTAATATCTAATGTGTATTTTCAATTCATTTGACTCACTTTTTTAATTCAGACATCGAAGGAATTCATTGCTGTTGCAGGGTCAGAGGTGGCATCTGTAACAAACCTATATTCTGTGGTGGTAATATACTTAGCCACCTTTTTGGTTGATTATATATATGTATAAGGGATCATACAGATTGTGCGATTTTTGTGGACAGGGTAGAAATGCAGATGCACTTGCCCTATATTTCGGTGAGGATCCTGCACGTTGTCCTTTCGAGCAAGGTTGGTTTAGCATTAATACTTTATTCTTGTTGATGGTAGGACAAAAAAGCAGAGGATGAGAGAGGAGAGTAGACAAGGAAATGAGGATAGACTGTAGTTTCATCATTATTGCATGTTAATGGTTTGTTTGGCAAAAAGAAGTGACATGTTTTGTCATCTATTTTATAATGCCGAAGCCAACTTGTTATTGTTGTTTTTTTTGTTTGCAGTTACTGCAACTCTCTTGAATTTCACAAGGTTGTTTCTGAAGGCACATGAAGAGAATTGCAAACAAACAGTGTTAGAGAAAAAGAAAGCTGATAAAGAGGCTGAAATGGAGAAGGCTAAAGGCATTAACTTCATAAGGAAGAGTGGAAAAGATGAAGAAGAAGAATGTTGAGAAGGAGATTGAAGTGTAGAAGGCTAAGGGTATTAACTTGAGGAGAAAGAGGGCAAAGATAGTTGAAGACTGGGTTGTCTGCTCCTTTGCACCAACGTCATTCTCAAGCCAAAGGGCAGAGATCTATCTGTGGGTACTAAGGGGACTGCTTCCGATATCTCGAGTTAAGTAGCCCACTTGTGAGATCTTGGTATGACAATTAGCCTTTCAAGGTGATCTAATGAAGTGAAATGGCACATTCTTTCCATCTATGAACATACAAAAAGTCTTGGGACTGGATTCATTGATGACATGTTGAATCAAATTTTTGTTGATCTTTCACAGAAGAATACTTGGGAAAGGCCAATCTAGACCCAGCATGAATGCTTCTCATGATCACTCGAGAATCATCGGCATCCAGTGATTGCTGGATGCCGTGCTTCTATTACAGTAGAGCTGGCTTTTATCACTCATTTGGCATTTGTCCATCACCAAAGCCTATGTTGTACCATGAAACCTTGTACAAAGTTTGAAGCCTCTTCTCTAAGATTCCATTCTTCTCATGTAAAATAGAAAGTAGTTTCCCTTATTCCTTTTAATAGAGATTTTAGTGCGACACCCGAAGAGCATGTTGTAAGTTGTCAGGTTAAGAAAAGAATAAGAAATCAGGTCTCTCTACTGTAATTGTATTACAAGGCTGAGATAGAAATCCTAGTTTCAGTCATCTTATGTAATGCAATACATATGAGTGAAAAAACTTCTTGTGTAATGCACACATTTGATAGTAGAAAGATACTTTTCAAATGCACTGATAGGATAGCTATTTAATGGTCTTGCCTAGGAAAGTACCTCATTGATACTATCAATATTTGCATCTGCTAGAGACATTTTCTATTTGTAACGCCATTTTGTCATACACTAAGATTTCATTTGGTGTGAACATCCAGAATCTTTTACTTCAGATATAGCAAAATAAAATTTGCTAAAAAAACTTGATTGTTGGTCAAAATCCCCTTGCAAATTAAATCTAACATTTTAATAACTAATCCAGAAAAAAAAAACTTTAGTTATAACTTTTTAATTCTCACTTTCCAATATATGCAAACCAAAACATGAAACAAGTTCTGCTTCCACCCTCTAGAATGACCAATCCAAGGTTGTTTCTTCCTCCACTTCCATACTTCCATATTTTTGTCCTGCACCATCGTAAATATACAAATTCTCACTTTGTCTTTCGTGAATTGCACAATCTAGAAGTTATTTATAACTTTCAGATGTCAAAAATGACTTCTGGATTGTATAATCTAAAAAGGGTAAAATAGAATTTTCATATTTATGATGGTATAGGATGAAATATATGGAGGTGGAGGAACTAATGCCCCTAATTCAAATAAAATTAGAATCACGTTCCCATGCCTCTCAAGGTTTGGCCCATTAGATGAATTGACGGTTCCTGATTTTGGTATAGAAAATTACCCCAGCATTTGCATTTCCTCTGTTTCTCAACATTGTTGCCACGAACAACTGTTGAACAAGTTGGAAATATCTACAAGTTTGGTTTTAAAGCACTAAATTCCAGTTGAACTTTATAGAAGCAATTCAGTTTTTTTCTGTAATTAAATGTAGGTTCTGTGGTTTGGTGTCCACATATCATGATTGGTCGGGACCTGTTTCCATTCAATGATCATATGATTCATATGTAGTGGGATCACAATATACTAATATCAACACCCTATCATTCATTGGTTGACATTTAGATGCTCTCATGCATACATTTTGAAAAATAATTTAGATGTTTGAGCTGATGTAAAATGAACATATTCTTCATGGGATCCACAACTCAGGCAAATCCTAAAAGTTATAACATAATTTGTCTTTCATGGGATTCTAAACGTAATTATGCTGGAAACATCAACAATAAGAAAGTGCGTGACCCTTTAAGATGTGAGTATTCATATCCACCTATCAAACACGTTATAAAACGCAAGCAAACAAACAGCAGCCTTTGTATTATTCACAAGTAAAATATTACCAATAAATATACAAGGTAGAGAGATGGAATAAAAGACATATTTTAACAACATAAAAGAAAGACATCAAAATAAAATGGTGAATCAATCTTCAGCTTCTAGCTTTTGCATTTAGCTGAGCTGAGGTTCCTCTGATGAAAAACCTTTATGCCTTCCGAAGTTGCTCGACTTGGTTCGAGTAACATGAATGAATTTTTGAAAAGCATGCAAGATGGTTTAATTAACTTGTTGTTCCTTCCCTTTTGTGAAGCATAAGAAGAAAAGCCTTGGCCAAATTTATTACAACGATATGCTACCTTATGTTACTCAAGGTAGTTCTTCAAAATTCTTGAATACCAAATAACCACAATTGTCCTCCTCTTCCGGGAATTCAATCCTCAGCAAAATCTTGTCTTCATGATCACCCCTTAACCCCATCTTGCAGCATTTGTAAAACATGCAGCTCACAATTGTGTCAATTATGATGAAAAGTGAGTACAAGTAAGCAATGAAAATGCCCTCTAAAGCCATAAAAGGCCATGATGACATTCCACAATTGTGATAGGCTCTTACAACCCTGAACTGGAACAAGGCCTCAATGGCTGCAAGGCCTACATTAGCAGGCAGTGCCAGGAACAAAGCCATTGATGTCTTTCCCCTTAGCATAACACAGGCCTTCAGAATTGCCATGAACCCCCTATGTTTCTCCATGCCAGATACAGTGAGTGCCATGTTGCAAATCACTAGTGCATTGGCAAGGATCACAGAAAATAGAACTGCAGCTGCAGCTGACATCAATCGTGTGCTACTTGGAGATGAGTATCCAAATCCTTCAGCAACGGTGAAGGCCAAAAACAGGAGGCAAAAGCAAGATGCATTTGCGGAGAGAATAAAGAAAGAATTGTAGATATAGGTGAGGAGGAGAGGCTTGCAATGGAATAGGGTGGAAGTGAAGGAAGATGGAAAAGTTGGTTTGTGTTGATTTAGAGCTTGAATTATGGATGCTTTTGCAATGAGGAGAAATGTGAGAGTGAAAGGAAGGGTGAAGATTGAAGAAGTGATTGTTTGAGAAACCTTAAGGTTGAGAATGGTAAACAACTTTGATGAGGAAGGAAAGCCAGCAGCATCAAAGAGAGACCTTAGGTGACTGTGTATTTGAGGCAAGAGGGATGAAGAGACTGGAACTAAAGCCTGAGATAGGAGTATTGATGCTGAGAAAGGAAGGGCTAGAAAAGCCACAGTTGAGGTGAAATAATGATAGTTTTGAAGAAAACTGTGAATTGATCTTCTCAAAATTTTGCATGAAACCTCCATTGAAATTGATATTTTCCTTGCTCCTAGTAGAGAAAGACAGAGAAGGTAACAAATTGAGTAGCTTCTCAATTCTCACTAAAAGGAGACCCTATGACACAGGTGTATGAGATGGTGGTTTTTGTTTCTTTTCTTCCAAGTTTTTTCTTTTGATTTTGCTCTTGAATTTTGGAAGGGTTGGTTAGAGAGTTTAAAGAGTTGGTGTTTTGAAGGAACAGATAGGCCAACAAAAATAAACTAACTCCTACCAAGGTGGAGTTGTTCAGAAATCTCAGACTTTGTTTTTGGTTTCTCCTGGAGAATTATATTTCTGACTCTTCTTTGTGTAGTGCAAAAGCCCCACCTATAGGTTCTTAAGAGGGCAAAGGAAGAGCAGCATCTCCATGGCGTCACTGAGTTGATATATTAGCATTTTGCAATTAGTGATTTGGTATGACAGCCTTGAAGTCTTTGTCTTGATTATGAAATGTCTCCTTACTTAAATTTCACATAATTCAGTCACTACCTTATTATTGATGGCTACAATACTTTTTGCAAGTCTAAGTAATATATTTAAATCATGCCAAATTGAATCATTCAATTTTTCTCCCTTATCTTGTAATTCAAGTGTAGACTTAAATATTTTTAGTACAACCCAACACTTGATTGCAAACAAAACAAAAATAATGGTTATCCAAACTGAACACTTATTTGAAGGTTATGCAATGACACTTTACACTACTATTATTAATAATTAATTTAAAAGTTGATTCATTTCTATAATAATTTATAACTGCTTGATATTATAAAACCATTTTACATTCTGGGTGTATGAGGTATTTTCTTTAAAAAAAATTGTTAAGAAAGAAAATGAGATATTATTTTACTTTTCATTATACATAATGAACATTGTTATGAACTATAAAGTACTAATTTTGCAACCCACTTGAAAACTTTTCTTTCACGTGATATAAGAAGTGAACGTGAATTGCAAGATAAAATAGCAACTATGAAAGTAGGAAATACGACAGAAGAAAGAAAAGGTAAACAAAAATGGTGTAACTTCTACTCCCATCAACAATTATGATTAGAATATATAAAAAAAAGAAATAAAAAGATCTTTCTAATAACAGATGAAATCGTGACCATAAGATAAGATGCAGATGTAGCATTATGGATGGATGTGATGTGAGTTGTGGAAGAAGTTGAAGTCTAAGATTACGTGGAGGCATTGGTGACCAATAAGGAAAAGGCTTATGGTGATTAATTCTTGATTTCTGGTGGAAGTATCTTTCAGTTGGTGAACTTTCTACTAATGTACTTTGACTTGGTTAGTTAGAGGCTTTTCCATTTAGGATAAGACCTTGTCATAACATGATTTTAATTGATTTAGTATGCTACAATCATAATAATAATAATAATAATGTGTAACTAAACAAGTTTTATTAGTATTTTAATTTTGGTGTTATACCTGCTTATTCCCTTGCTGAGGTGGCAACACATTTGGTGACATTCTAACTGAAATTTAATTGTAATTAGGTGAGTGAAGACAATGACCATTATGGAAGGTTTAGTTATCAAGGATTCTCTTTTCTTTCTCTCCTTCTTTAGCATGCCATACAAAAGAGAAAAAGTAGGAAGACAAAAAAATAATAATGGTATATATATATATATATATATATATATATATATATATATATATGTATGTGTATATGAAGTGTCGGTTCTTTTTTTTAATTATAATATGATTAACATTAATATTAAATCATAATTTAAATATAATGAGTTTTCATAGTGGTTACATGTCTTGTAGCTATATGTAGGGCACATAATTGACGTAGACAAAAAAAATTGTGTTTAATCTCTCACTTAGGTTTTTTAAAAGGCGAGAGTTATATTGTAGGGTTTTACTTTATTCTAATGAGAGTTTCATTATGCTATATTATTTTTTAAAAGATAATAATTTTATTTTATAAGATTTACAAGTTAATTGATGATTTTTTATTTATACGTAATTTTTTTAAGATTTGAGGTTTTAAATTTTATATCACTTCAACATTATTTAACAAGTATTTTATAAGATTCTGATGTTAGGACTATGACCATGACTTCTGAATTAAAGATGTAATTCTGAGTAAATAAATTTTGAGAAATATGTCATAGAGAAAAAAAAATCTAGTTTAAATTAATATTTATTGTGTATATGCATGTATTACATAACCTTCAACGTCATTTTTGTTGTAAATTTTAATCAAAGAAAATTTTAATCTCAATCCTAACTTCCTTAGATTCTAACGGAATTTGATGTTGTTGTAGAAATAATAAAATGACTTATGGACAAATAAAGCGGGATTACCTAACATAAAGATGTCTCTTTCGATATTACAAAATATAACGTGGATAACTTTCCTCTTGTTTTATCTCATTTTGGCATTCATTTTAATAAAGTTAGTATTATCTCTTTTTTATTCACCCTCTCCTTGTTCTTACTGTGTAAGGTGAAGAAAAATGATTTGTCTTATAAGCTCAGTTTATGCTCCAAGGTACAATTAATGAGGTGGACAAAAACAATAGGAGGAAATTCATTTCTAGAAGATTTTTTCAATGTTTAAGTCAATAAAAGTATTTAAGTGAGTATGAAAATTGAGTGAGTATTCCTTATAGTATTTTTTTTATTTATTTATAGGCCTTTTTGGGTCTAAACTGTGGTGTTGAAAATATACGTAAAATAAATTAAATATATTTTTGAAATATATTATTGAATCAATTATTACTATATAGATATTCGAGTTATATGGTTTGATCAATTATTACTATATAAGCATTTGAGTTATTAGGTCGCATCAGATTTGATTGGAGGTGATGTTTGATTTTATTGAACTACACTTGATTTGATTGTATTTTTATATTATTTTGTATATTACACATACATGTAGGTACAGAAACCCGTCGAGCTCGGATTTTGAATAGAGGTGTAGGTGGACAGATTTGAAGGATGAACAAGTTTGTAGTTTTGACTCGTTTAGGTTTTTCATAGATACTCATAGAGGTTGGTGTTTACACGACTCTCGTATGGTTGAGTTGGCTCCTTTAATTAGTATGATGTGGCTCAAAATGGGTTTTTGGATGTTTTTCAATATACATTAATGGGAGGGTTTTATTTGTAATGATGAGTTTTATTTTTACAAAGTGTTTCTATATTTTGACGGTTAATGTTCTACCTTCTTGTGACACATAATGTTAGGTCTTCGTATAATACGTTGCTCTAAGTATCAACATTTCAAGTGTTACCGCTTTAGGTTCAAAGATTTTTGCTTTGTTTTATATTAGGCTTTCCTTTTCTTTTGGTACTTTTCCCCCTCTATCTTTTTCTTTTTGTGTTTTGAAGTTTTTACAAGTTCTCCATTGTCCTCTATTGTCATTTCCTACCATCTCCTCCTAGGTACATTTTCAATGGCTTCTTCCTCTTTGCTTTTTTATTCTTTTGTTGCGAATAGACCTTTAGCGAGTATGAAAGTTGTTGGTATTGGGGAGGATTCTTTCACGAGTCATATTGGGTCTTTTCATGAGGGAAATTCCATTAAGGAAGTTTCTTTTCCTTCGTCTCTTGTCGTTTCTCTGATGAGGATGGTGTTGATCACCCTGTCTAAGGCTATTAAGTGGAAGATTTCCTCTCGTGAGGAATCAGAAGTTGTTGGATCTTCCCTTGTCAAAAGAAAGAGAAAAAATAAGTTTTCTCTGATCCTAGACTCCGAGTACTTTTGGATTTTAGGGGAGGTTGTTGCTTACCCTTCTGACTTCACTTCTAAGGAAACTATAAAAGAGTTTATTTCCTCTTTCAACATTTATTTTGATAGTATGAGTGAATTTATCATTGCCAAGGATTGTGACCCTAGTAATAGTGTTTATCTGAAACTGAGTACCAATAGAAAGGATTTTACTTTTGTATATGAGTCTTCTTCAAGGAGCTTGACATACTATTTCCTTTTTCTTCTTTTGAGTGTCGGATGTTGACGACCATGAATGTGGCATTTAGTCAACTACATCCTAACAGTTGGGTCTTCTTAAATACATTTCAAATACTTTGTCATTACCTCCAAATTTCTCCTACCATAAAAATGTTCATGTACTTTAACTAGTTAAAACATGACTCTGAAGTTGGTCAAATGTCTTTGAATGGTGTTTAGCATGGTTCACTATTCTCCATACATACATATTCCTTCCAAAACTTTAAAAGTCATTTTTTGAAACATAAGATTTCCCGGAACCTTAGAAAAAGACCATTTTTCTACCATGACCACACTCCTTAGTTCACACTGTATTGGCAAAGACTTAATAAGTTCAATTCAAAGGTTGAATACATTTTTAATGTCAAGGATAGGATAGATATTGATATCTTAAAGAACCTCCCAAGGCCCCTAAGCAACAAAGGTCTCTTAGTGTGCCTCTTGCTGAAGATCCTATTTGTCTCTTCTTGAGTAAGATTCTTATTCTGAATTTTTCTTTACTTAATATTTTTGTAGTTAGGTTATTTTTGTTGTTTGTATGCAGACCTCATGGAAAAAGACTTCGACTACAAAAAAAAACTCTTTAAGTTAAAGTAGGTGTCCCTATCCACATTAAGAAAATTTAGCTTACAAATTTATAACAAAATGAAGATAGGAGTTAATTTAAAATACATCACAAAAGAAGTTAAGCCCAATTAGCTAGATATTCCCATCTAACCTTTATAATTCATAAAAATAAAAGTGGATAAATCTCATTGAGTATTTTCCTTACCTCTAAAACTTTAGTGTAACATCTCAAAGTTTACAACATAATTATTCAAATAAATTTGTAACTAAATTAAACAATTTCTCAAAATTTCAAATTATGTTGTATTCATGAATCATAATCAATATACATTTTTTCTAGTTTAAATTTTGACACTTACCATTATCATTCATTTATTAATTATTTTTGTAGATTTAGTATATTTTGAGTTCAGACTTATCACATAACTATAGTTTAAGTGCTCTGAGTCCCTTAAACGTTACGTTGGTATGGATAGTTGATAGTAGGTCATAATATGCCTCCATGAGTACAATGTGTGCACTACAAACCCCTTTGACATAAAGTGTAATCAACAAATATGTTGAGAGAGGAATGAATAAAGGCTAATAAGTTGACTATCATATTGACTATCATAAAACTTAAAAAAACAAACAAAAACACAATCATCGTCAGTAAAAATATCACAAAATTTATCTCGACCACTATCAACTATTACAAACAACTACCACCACTTAATAATGAAAAAAAAAATACCATATTTTTTTATCATACTCAAAAGTATTATTGGAATTAAAAAAATGTATGAATATACAAGGAGAAAGTGTAGAGTCGCATTGAGAATTTTCCTATAAAAATCATTCTTATAAAGGAGTCTTGAAGTAATGTTTTTTTTTATATAGAAAGATGAAAAAGAGAAATTTATATAAAGAAGTCTTATGCACAATAAGTTTCAAAGTAATATTTTCATTTTATAGAAAGTTAAAAAAAAAAAGTCTCAATAGAGAAGTTATCAATAAAAATATATTGAAAAAATATTTATGCAAATATTAATCGATGAAGTCGTTAAATAAAAATGTGGAACATCAACAGTTACAACTTGAACGTGTTAATCCCAGAAAAGTGACAGGTAACTTGCAATCATAACATAATATAGATTCATATAAAAATTGTAACTAGTGACAACTGCTCAAGCAAATTGTCGATATAAATGGCAAACAAAATATTGAGAATAGTATCATTAATCACTAAAATTTAATGGGTTTCTTTTTTGTCTTTTTTTTTTCTTTGGTAATTTCTTGTCATTTATTTTTGTTTCTTGTCATTTATCTTCCTCGAACATTTCATTTTCTACTCATTTTGTTTATCATGTATTTTTAATTTCTTGTAATTACTATTTTCCTCTTGCGTTTATTGTTTAGTGTTCTCCACTTTCAAATTATTTACTTATTTGCTTACTTTTAACTTTTTAAAAGTTTTACCATTTATTCGATTTGTCAAGTTTTAAGTAGTTGTTCTTTTGTGAATTTCTTCTTATAAAATTTTATTTAGAAAGGCATTTAAAATTCTATTTTAATTATATTTAAATATCTTAAACACAAAATTAATTTTATATGTGACCAATTATTTCAAGGTTTCTTTACTTATGAATTAAATTTATGTTTTTATAATTGTAGAAAATTAATCAAGTATGCTTAATTTAGTTTTAGAAATTGATTATGTCAAGAGAATGTACTTTGTTAATATATAAGAAATTTAACAAATTGAAATTTATAATTATAATACTCCTAGCTTAAACAAAAATAACCATAATATTTAATTATTGAATTTCGAAAATTTGCATCGATAAAACAAGTTCTCATCGAAACAAAATCTTAAACACGTCAGTGGACGTACGTTCTTTTCGGATGCACAATAAAACTTTTGTTCGATAATATCCGAATTATATATGGTACAAAAGACTTTTGCATTATAACTTGTATTTCTTCTGAAAAAGGTTATATGAACATGGGTGAAAATTTAATAAACAAATAAATAAAATAGAAAAGCATACATTAGAAATACATGGTATTTTGTGATTTTTAAAAAACACTAGCTAAGATTTTAGCCTAAATTATATAGGTTTGAAAATTTTTAAAAGACAGTAAAAAACCCCATTAAAGTACATGGTATTGTGTGATTTAGGGATGAACTGGTAAATCATGATTGCTAATTCAAAATATGATTTAGTTTCTAGGTCTGTATTCCGCCAACATAATAACTCAACCATTAGCAAGAACTAGATGGCCAATAAAAAATGTGTTGCAGAGGATTAATTATATACTAGAAAAACTGGGTTCAACCCTATGTTACAACAAAAATGACCTCATTAACAGTTATTTACGAGGCCGAAGAATATTGACTTGTAAATGAATTTGCAATAAACAAATGTTCATTTACAATGAACAAATATTCAATCGCAATAATAATGGTAGCCCTTCCAAAGCTTGTCTTACTGAATTCTGCAGCCTTGTTCTTCTTGTCGGAGAAATATCAGGCCCCGTCTAATCCTCTACAAAGAAAAAGGTCAAGAAATGTTTTTTATATGGTAAGAAGCAAGCAATGTATACAAATGTAACTACATTCAGAACCATAGAATTAAGCTGCTTAATAAAATGCATTATAAGAAGATCAAATTCAACAATCCCCTTCAGATTATTCCTATTTGTTAAAAATGGCCTAATACCTCGGTGGTATCTCTAATGCGTAGGAGATCTAATCTTTCCGCAGGCCTCCTATTGGAGAGGGTAGCCAGCTGCAATCAAAGCCTAAATCAGAACAAAGCAATAAAAATAGTAAAAGGAGATGTTTTCACCGACAAAAAAAAAAAAGTTACCCAGAAACTAAAGCGTTCAGGGTCTTTTAATGAGGGCATCATTACTTCAACACTGGTGAGTCTCTCAAGTTTTCTTTGATCTGTATCATATTTCAGTAGTTTAGTATTGCAACAGTTCATTGTAATTTGTAAAGGTGAAAAGAGGAAAAATAAGGCCACTCCCACTCAGTAAAATAGGATAACAAAAACTATGGCATCACCAGAAAAACAAAAAACAAATTTCTGTGACGATGAAAGAAATAATAGTTCAGCTTCTGCCCCCACCCCAAATTTCGTCAAAAGGAAAGGCTGATGACCAGTATATCTTGGTTTTCACTATAACCAAAGTACAAAGAATTCCTGGGTAAACATCATATACTTATGGTTTAGGAAATACCATGTCTTGCTGCTTCTTTAGCTCTTGCTATCCATGATCTAGCACTTTCAGCTGCATTACATGTCAATTCCAGTAACTGAGACCACATAACAAGTTATTACTTAGAATGATGGATCCATTTGTTGCAGTTTAATGTATTGAATATAAAGAGTCATCAGAATTATGGCTAAGCCATAACATTTAAAAATAATGCATCGAGAAATATAAATTTTGTAAGAGAATCAAAGATCTCTTAATTCAAACCACTATGGGTAGTTTGCATGATCTTAAGTTCAAACACCGTTTCCTCCATTGTACACCCAAAAAAAAATAGACCTCATTAGATTTCACAATTTGGTCAGAACAGAAGGAAAACTACCTGTTGCAGCAAAGCCGAAGTCAAACAAATTACAAACAATTCATTAATTAAAGTAAATTTATAATACTCAAGAATAAAATTTATACATTTCATCCATAATAACTTGTTGACAGCTTCTTTAATTGAACTGTTAAATTTACCAGTCTATTAACAAGAGTATTATCCACCACTCTATCCTATGAAGCCTATTCACTTCAAGCTCTACATATATGCTGATAGTCCAATAACCTAGAACATTCATACCAAAATTTTAGAGAACTTACAGTCTCTCTTTCAGTACTCCCTTCTGGTGCCGTAATATCCTGCATCCATTCAACCTCGGCAACACGATACCTGCACAAAACATTAAGGAATAAGGCCATGTTTCCATGAAAGAGAAACAGCCATATCAACAGCTAGAATTTGTGAAACATAACACCCAGAGACAACGCACCCATCTTGATCCCACGATTGGACGATACGAAATCTCCTACGACTTTCAATCTGCACGTAGCAATACTTGCTTACACGTTTAAATATTTACAAATAAAATTAAAGAAAAAAACAAGTCTATTGTAAGAGAATCCAGATTAGATTAGAAAATTCTTAGGAGCCTCCAAAGTATCCTAGGACCACTAACCCCAGTCCAACAGTGACAAAATAAAATGAGAAACAAACACCATGACTACTGACTGTTAGAGTGAACTTGTACAACTAGCCAATTGTCTACAATATACTCAAGTCCTTCGGGCAAGCATATAAATATACAAGAAAAGTTGTAGATTTCAATAAATTGCTTTCAGCATTTATCAAAATTCTCAGAAAATTTTACAGCGTGAGAAAAGTGTAGACAGCAATAATCATGACAATATCTAGATTTTTTGCTTTATAATCAAGAGTTACTAACTTTTACAATCAACAAAAATCATTCCAACTCTTAGAGTTTGGACTGAATATCTAACCAAACCTACAAAAGACTTGTACGGTAAAGGCTACCCAAGCCTTATACGTTCTACTTCTTTCATATATCTAGTGACTAAATGACCACCCTTGAGGCTACAATTAATACAGCCCCAAAAGAGACCACAACTACAGCAAGCAAGGAATGACAAGAATTAAGGCAGCTTTCCAGCACTCCCCACCTTATAAGCTCTATTTTAGTCAGGTATCTGTGTGACTAAACCACCACTCTCAAGGCTACAATTAAGGTTGGTTACCAAAGAGGCTGCAAATAAGGCAAACTAGGGGTGACTGCAATTAAGGCAGATCCAACACAGAATAATCTCTACTTAGTTTCAGAAAATGATTGCTGGATATGGTTTGGCCTAATTCAGCTAACACCAGTACAGCAATATCTCATCATTCATGAAACTCCATTGACAAAGAAATCCTCCTAAATAAATCTACACAAGGAAAATCCAAACAAAATGTTGACATAACAATAAGATTGTATTATTGAGATTGTGATAAGATTATTGAGATTTTGAGATACAGGCTGAAATTGAGTTAAAATATTTCATTGATTTAATTTTAAGGGTAATTAGACCAAAAATCTTGCAATGTTCTTTCCCTAATTATAGGAGATATCTAGCACAAAACTTCTATGTAAATGATAGGTTTAGGAGATCCGCCTATGCAAGTTGTTCACTCAAATATTTTTCGTTTTCTTTGTTACAAGTAAGAAAATCCTATACCTTGTAGTTTTTGGGTTTGGAAAAAGAGAATTTAAAGACAGGAAAATTGTTTGATATTTTGTGAATCTCATCATATTTAGAATCAGAGTAGAGAACTATTCTTAGAAAGTAGAGAAAGAAAGAAATCCCACCAAGAAAGATAAAAGAGAGTAGTTTCTTGTTATTGAAAGTTGAGAGAAAGACACAAATACTTCCAAATTTCATATTCATTAATAAAGTATTATAACTAGAGCAAACAAGTATATATAAATACATAGAGAAGTCGGTTAAATTTTCACCTCTATATAAAAACGACCATCTGGAAGTGGTTCACACCTACAGCATCATAAAAAATATTATTTCAACCAAGTGACATACATCTGAATGGATTTCATGATAGGAAGGGCATATGCTTTTGAGATTTTTTTTTTATTTTGACATTAAAACTATGCCAAGCCAAGCACCTACTCGGTGATTTCTACTTCACAGGCAAACTCAGCTAAGGAACCTGACGAAGAATCAAGTATAGCCTACAAGATCAAAAGACAAGTCACACAGTAACAGATAAAAATGGCCAGTACTATATAGCAAAAGAGGGAGAAAAGGGATAAGTGAATAATCTACCATTCCCATCCGATGATTGCCTTCCATTATTCTTCTTACCTGTTTTATTTAAAAAATATATAATAAATAAATCAGAGATATGATGATGACATTCAGAGTTTCATACTATTTGATATCAGTAGTTTAGTACCATTTATAATTAAGTTAATGAGTTAAATAAGCCAAATAAATCCCAGATTAGTGCAAATTTGAAAACCATAAATATAGATCAGACAACACATAACCAGTTACCAGTCCATTCACTGCCCTCCAAGTGTTGCAATGTTGCACTGATGTTCGTACAAGAGTAGAAAAGTAATATATTAAGAACACAATTTGTCCTCTACTGTATTTAAAGGGTAAATTACACTTTATCCCCCAATAGTTTTACAGCTTGAACTCACCCTCCAATACTTTTTGCACAACTGAACTCCTCAAAGGTTTGGGTTAAATTGAAAATTGTTATATTCACAATTAAAACCATGGTTAACAAGCCTAAACCAATAGGTAAATTAAGCAAAGATAAGAGAATTTAGATTTTCATTTTAAACAAAACTTCAGGAGGGTTCAGTGATACAGAAAAAAAAAAGGTATATGAATTAGCGAAAGTGTGAAATTACAAAGCATTAGTGTAGTTTACCGTTATTTTAACTAGAGAAGAAAGAACTAAGTTCCAACTTTCTAATTTAAGTGCTTCACAGTAGTCAATCCTAGAACAATATTTGTAATTCAAAACAAAATAGTATTATTTCATGAAAAATTATTGTATACGAATAAGAATATTTTCAGTATTTTCACAAAATTTCTTGTTAATTTTTTTCATACATTTTGAAAATAGAAACATTTTTTGAAAATTTGATATGTAACAATAAAAAAAAACGTCCAATTAAAAATATCCACAAGCATCCACCTCGCATAGTTAAACACAATTAATCATTTCAATAAACTCATAACACTACTAAACACTTGGGAGGCATATTTACTACTACTGCCCCAAATACAAATTGGCAAATTGCATACAATCAGGTTGGGTATGAATGAACTATTTCTAGCCCATACCCATTTTGGGTGAAACAAATCTACTAATTCTTTGATTCAGCAAGTAAGATAAGAGTTGAACTAAAAAATAGATTCTAGAGTTATGGAGAACAATTTCAATGATAGGCCATTGACATTCCTAGTACACAAAATGCTATCATGCATACAATCATACTGAATTCGATGAGGTATTTCCTGGTTTTGTCTTGCATTCATTTACTTGTAACCACTTCTGAGGCAAAGTTAGCCACCATTAGACATTTTAATAACTTCATTACACTATTCCACAAGTACAGTTTGATAATTGTATACCCATATTCATTTACTCTTAACCACTTGTAAGACAGAGTTAACTACAATTAGACATTTCAATAACCTCATGACACTATTAACCACTTTTGAGACTTTTAACAATTAGTTCCATTAGTAGTCATGCACATTCCGATAATTGTCTACAATAACAAAGTAACCATTTTAAGGCAAAGTAGTTACTACCATGCTAACACTTGAGGTTAAAACCAAGCGCGATAGGTGGACGCAGGTAGGAGAATTCCAAAGAGTGATTTGACCACTGAAGAAAAATAACTAGTATATGTTTTTAAAATATTTATATTAAATCAAATAGTTTAATTGGTATATCTTCCCTCCCAACTCCCAACTACTCTCCAACATTAGGCATATGCGCCTGAAAAGACCCTACTGTTTCTTAACTACAAACCACAAGAAAACTAATCACCAACTAGCACATTCAAGATAAATTATATTTCATTTTTTACCAACTCACCATTAGTCTATACCGAGGTTCAAATATATTGAGCGGAAACCTTTGACATGGTATGACAACATCCATGACAAAAAGAGGGAGTAAATCAACACCAGCGTTGATTAAACCATCCTGCTCTTCCTTCCTTTCAGCATATTCCTCAGGAAAGTTCTTTTGTATGATGTTCTTCAACGTCACACTAGAAACAATTGACAAGATATATTAGAAAAGTAAGAGTAAATGAAATCTGTTAGAATTTTGACCAAAATATCTGAAGATTAAACTGAACAACACATACTGCCCAGAAGAATTGCATGTTATAGGTACCAAAGAGCTTCACCAATAACCAGAATGGTGTTTGAATCATGCAATTTTTTGTCCTATTAATTTGGGGGCAAACGTTGTCTCAATTTCATTAAGTAACTTCCTACCTACTGCCATGTGTTTGGCTGGCTTTCAACCTATTATAGTTATAACAGTGACTAACTATCCCACAATATACTACAAGAAAAATAAAGTAACCCAAAGCTTTCATGCAGTTTCCATATAACATTAGAGCATTGTAGAGATTATAAACAACTCACCTGATGGAACATGTTCTGGGACTAATAAACAGAACTGTCCTGCACAATGGGCATCTGTTTCCTAACACATGAGGACAAGAATCAACACAGCATAGAATACATAGATCACTGTAGAAAATTTAATCAACAGAAGATATCACTAACCACGATCCATTGACTGAAATAGACATGAGCGACAAAAAGAATGTCCACAAGGGGTTGTGACAGGTTCGTACAGTAACTTCAGGCAGAGAGTGCAATCAAAATCATCATTACGCTCGGGTTGTCCATGTGTACTCGTCCCTGTTGAACTAGATGAAACTCTTTCTATATTTTGAAGAGAAGCCCGAAGAGAATTACTACATGATATTGAGAGAAATGGAAAAAAAAAACTAGTGACTTGTGATATAGTACGATAAATGACTATTGCAAAAACTCTATATTCAGATATTCCATCTAAATTTAGAAAACAGGTATACATAACAGAAATACACATACATGCACATGTATTATAAAAGAAGGCAAGACTTGCAAATGTGTAATACCTAAAAGGATCAACTTGAAGGCCTGAAAGAATAACATCCCGGGCTTTTTCATATTTCTCTAACTGTGAATTTAATACAATACCATATCAAGTTACATTCAAAAAGAACATCATAACATAATACAACAAAAGTAGGGAAGAGAGGCATATGTTAGGTACAGACAAAAGGTGGGAGAATACTCCCGAACACTAACATGAGCTAAAACACCAATGCATAGGAAGGAAGTAACACTTATAGGATAATATACTTCATTAAAAAAACATCAGGAGCTACCCCTACAAATTAAAAAAGCGGATTAAATGGTAACACAGCATGAGAGCCTTACCAGGAGAAGAGCATTGGCCTTTAAAAGATATGATTTTGCTACATTACTTTGGAGTTCAACAAGCTTTTCAGCATCCTTCAAAGCCAACTGGAAATGGTTGTCACGAATCAACTTAATATGAGCACATTAATTTGGAAATACTATTATATATCCACTCGATAAATATTATGCAAAGTGAACATACTTCAGCAAGTGTTGTGGGTTCAAGCCCACTCAATGGCCTACATTCTGAAGATGATGGTGTTCTGCTAATGAAATATTGGCTAATCCTGATGGGAAAATATCATGATTGCCGTTAGACCACTGAACTATACGAAACTGAAGCAAAATTATTTGGAAGATGATCAAGCAATTATGTTTGTAAATGAGTAATTCAAAAGAAAATTGTTACACTATGCTTAACCTAATATAAGCTGCACTTCGATTGCTGAGGATGATTGGATCACCTGATTTGATGTTATTGGCTCTGGAGTAAAAATTGATTGCCTGAAATAATGACGAAGGCAAACATCGGAAAGACATCGTATAAGCATTAAATTTCATTGAGTGTGAAATACTTCCACAACAACCCTTTATTATGTTCTGCAATAAGGCTAGTAATGAATGAGAAATTGCATCTTTGTCCAAATTTGAGTAGTGTTTTTCAGGAATAAAGCATGTAAGAAGTGGGAAAACATAAAGAACGCAGGAACAGACTTAAGCATGACACTTAATGTTTCCCAAGCAAAGCATGATGTAAAAGTCGTGAATTGACTAATGGACTATTTATAGTATATTATTCAGGGTTTGTTGCCAACACCAATTCAATTAACTTCCATCTAACCGGCCAGCAGGCATGAGAATCAAACTCTAGAAGAGAGAACGTCAACGGAACCCCACCCAACTTCCCCTAAAAAAAGTGTATATATTAGCAAACGAACCTCTTCCATTCTGTTCTCTCGAAACGCAGCATTGCCGTTCTGCACAAGCTCGTAAACGTAATGTATTGTATCCCATGACAAATCTTCTGCCTTATTTTCCTGCAACCCAACCAAAGTTCAGAGTTCACAATCAAACTTACATAAAAAGAGTAGCTACCGAATGCTCAAATGAGCCGATGGCCCTAGTTAGATGAATTCTCCGCAAGACTTCACAGAAGAGATAAAACAATTAAAATGAATCAAGTTTCTCTTACGAGTTAAAATAAACTTGTGCACTAGGAATTGTCTCATTTAACTTCTTCAAAAAGTAACTGAAATTATAGGTTGATTTCCTCTTAATTCATTTTACCTTCTTATTTTCTACACTGTCATTGCCACACACCAAGAGTGCGAGGAAGGAACCAATGTTTTTGAAAACATAAAATTAAGTATATTAATTAAAAGAAATAAAAACCTAATCACATTTCGAGTGTCTTTTCCTGTCCTCGGATTCACCACCTGAGAATTAGGAGTTAAAGGGAAAAAAGTAAATTGAGGAAACAAGAGGAGTTGTCTTTTGGCATGTTATTCGCAGAAAGTGGACGTGAAAAGAAGAAAGAGGCAAACGAAAGAAACAAGTCGGAAGAAAAAAGCTGTCCACAGCTACACAGTGAAGTAAAAAAAAGCAAACGAAACGAAAAAAAAAAACACAAATCACCAATCACCAATCCTCCACTCGAGTGAAATCGAATTCCTAAAATCACGAACACCAAAAATAAAAGGCACGCACGCACGCAGCAGGCATTGATGGAAAGACATTCGTAAAACGTGACCTAAAAGTGAAAACAGCGAAAAGGAGAAGTGATCGTAGAGAAGCAATGCGCGTGAGAGAGAATAGGGACTGACCAAAACGTAGTCGTCGACGTCGCGAAGGGTTTGGTCGAGAGAAGCGGGAGAAGGGGAAAGAGACGAAGCCATGGAGAGAGCGTTAGAGAAGAAGAGAGAAGAGAAGAGAGTGAGAAATGAAAAGGAGATGTTATGCTTTTGTGTTATGTAATGATGTGATGATGAGGATTAGGGTGGTTAGGGGCATCGTGTTCGAGCGTGGCTCCTTCGTTGCATACACGGACCAAAATCCACTACGTGTGAAGGGAAGGTGAATTCAAAGTTGAAAATGAGAGAAGAGAAGCAATGGGATGGGATAGGGTGGTTTGGTTGTGTTTTCTGGAGACGAAATTGTGTTATACGTGGAAATATATATACCCCGTGTGTTGTGTGGAGATTGTGGGTGTGTTTGGAAGTGAATAGAAGCAGTGGAGCTCCAAAGCCACTCAATTTTTATGCATAGTTTCTATCACTTTCACCCACCTCTCTATCTACTCTAATGTTCCCCTCTTGCCCAATAAATACCTTTAATATTATATTTTTTTCACTCTTAAAATGTAAGTTCAAAAATAATTAAAAATAATATAAAGATGGTTAGAAAATATGCTTGAAATAATACGAAAAGTATTAAATAATATAAACAGAGAATTAGAAGAAGAAAAAATCTTACTTAGCATTTAGTGGATGAGAAGGATACAGCGCAAGCCGTCTTTTATACTTTTTGACTTTGGTTTCGAAATTGGAACGGCAACCGTCGAAGATGAGAGAAGCATTGCGTGACAAACACTATCCAACAACGTTTACCAAAGCCACAACAAACCTTATTCCCCAACTAAAAAGAAAAACAAAACTTCATTTATAACTTTTATCTCTATGCACATTCTGGATAAACAGAAATCTTAAAAAGTTGTTATAAATATTTTTAAAATAATAATATATTGAAATAAAATATTTTAAATTTTTTATTATTTTAAATTTTTTACTTTAATTATTTATCTAGATAATGTAATTATAAATAAAATATTAACGGTATATAATCAATTATGATTTACATAGATTATATATACTAAACTATCTTTCTAAATTGTGGTATATGACATTGAATAAAGTTTAAGGTCATTATATTTTGTTTGTCTTTTGTAATTATTTCTTTTTGTTTGTTTTCTGTGTCTTTCATTCATTCCTACATAAGTAAAACTATGAACAAGAGATAAAGGCTTAAAATGGTGTTAAGAAGATGAACTTGTTGACTTTGTAAATTTTTCCACATCATTAAAAGTAAAATAAAATAATTTCTCTCTCTTAAATTTCAACTCCTTTTTTGTTTCCATTTAGTAGACTGAAAAGAAGGATTGAATAGGAGAAGGAAAAGAAATATATATTTTCTATTTTAAACGATTGTGTAAAATTTTAATTCCATGGATCTGAAGATGATGTGTTAACTAGTGTTGTGTTTATCCAACCCTTTTTTTCTTAAGAACTTAAATAGATAGAATCATTGTATTTAAATTATTTTTTATTTATTTTATTACAATTCTATCATAGTTTATTATAAGAAAATGATAAAAGGGTAATTGAATTTAGTGATAAATATGTAGTCACTATTTTTGTTTTAAATAAATGAGACTGTTTTGGTGTTAATGACTAAATTATTATTAGAAAAATTATACATAATGACTGAATTTAGTGGAAAAAATGTAATTACTTAATGGAAATTTTCTTTTATATTTCTGACCTGATATGATATAAACTTGAATGAGCCAAACTCTAGAGAGTAGAAAAATGATGCATGGAAGGGACCACTTTGTGGATCAAATGTGTGCATATATTAACCATTTATTTTTGTGTTAATTGGACCATTCATTTGATACTGTCCACAAATATTCCCTTTAAGTTTGGCTTTTATGGTGGATAGGATTGAAAATTCTCTTGAAAAAAGGAAACAGATTAATTACTACTGTTATCATTACCAACAACCTGATAAGATCATCATCATGATGATGAAAGAGTGCATTGAGCCAATTGTGGAAATCACATGCAATAATAAATCTCTAATACCTCTTTTCCAATTTTTTTGAGGTTTTAATCTTATTAGTTCTAACTTTAAAATTATTAGTTTTAGAATTTAAAATCCTTTTTTCTCAAATATACTCCTATTTAATATTGTACCATCTTCATATCTTTATAAATTTTAGTCTTTTTATTTCTAAACAGTTATTCAGAATTTAAAAGTTTAATTATTACATTTAATTATACTCTTATTTTATAGTTGCTATAGTTGAGATAAGTAGAAATTTATAATATGATTTATTACTTCTAATAAGATATTATATAAAAGGAATTTAGTTCAAAAGTAGGGTACTACATTTTGACCGACTCGTTACTAGTATGTCAAAAAATAGGATGCGACGGGTTGATTCGTCAAGATTATATGGATTAGAATTAGTAATTCGTTCTGTTAGAGGATGAGTTGTGAGATGGTGGACTACTTTCTTTTAAAAAAAAATTATCTATTTACTTAATTATGATAATTGATATCATTATTTAAACAATAAAAGTATACGGAAGAACAATAAAATTGAATCAAACTTTAATATTTTAATAAAAAAAAATTAATGTCTAATAAAATAAAACAAATATCAACAATACTTCAATGAATAAAATGATGTATAAAGAAATTAATGCAAATAGATGTCTATATCAAACATTGACCATCACCAATTTTAATTCTAAAAGCATGAGATTCCTCTTTAAAAGTTCTAAAAATAAAGAAGGGTTGGTTGGCGGACTAACCCACCCCACCCCACCTGTGACTCACCGTATTGACAGGTTAGACAAATTGAATCAATACGAGTTGATGAATTCAAAAAATTAACTCACGTTGTCTAAATTTGGTCATCCCTATTCAAAAGTAGATTCATTAAATATTTTCCAATATATATGTTAACTTTAAACGTCTTAAGATATAGGAAGATATCAGAAAGATAATAGTTATTATAGTTGAAAGTAACACGATTAACCAGCATGGCGAAGAAGTAACAATCACCCAAGGCACCAATTAATAGAGGATGAAACCCTAAACAAGGTAAAGGAGAAAGAACAGAGAGAAGCAAAAGGGAAGTCAAAATCGTAAACTAAATGGAACTGGAAGACTGAATATTATTGGATTCATAAGAGTATATATATGTACATGTCAAACAACAAAGCATAGATGACAAAAAGAAAAAACAAAAGCCTAATAAGGTGGCCCAAAATAAAATGTACATTGATTTTATCAGCCCCTCTCAAGCTGGGAATATATGTTTCTTCCCAGCTTGGACTGGAGCTCTTTGTATATGGCTGAAGCAAGAGGTTTGGTAAGGATGTCCGTAATCTGCATAGAGGAAGAGATGGGAAGCAACTTGAGAAGCCCAACAGTGATCTTGTGTCAGACGATGTGACAGTCAATTTCAATGTACTTGGTACGCTCATGAAATACTTGATTTGAAGCAATGTGTATTGCATATTGGTTGTCACAGTAGATGGTTGCTGGTTGAATATAGGGAAGTCCAAGGTCTTGAAGGATGTAAGGTAGCCATTGAATCTCGCAAGTGGTTGTGGCTAAGGCTCTATATTATGCTCCAGAAGAACTCTGGGAAATGGTTTGTTATTTCCTGGATTTCCATGAGACAAGAGAATCACCTAAGAAGATGAAGTAACCGGTTACAGATTTTCGGGTTTCAGGACAAGTAGCCCAATCTGAGTCACTGAAACCGCGAAGGAGAGTGTTGTTGCTGTGAAAGAAGATGTCATTCCCAGGGTTGCCTTTCAAGTACCGAAGAAGGCGAAAAGCAGCTTGTTGATGGAGATTGGTAGGAGAGGAAATAAACTGGCTTAGGTTGTTGACAACAAAGGCAATGTCAGGCTGTGTGTTGGTGAGGTATATGAGCTTGCCAATGAGTCTTCTATATGCAGAGGTTTCAATGTCAGTGAGTTGTGTGCCATCGAAGGAGGAAAGTCGAGATGAGTGAACCATGGGTGTAGGCATAGGATCAGAGTTGATCATGCCATTGTCATGAAAAAGGTCCAACATGTATTTTCGTCGACAGATGTGGAACCCTTGGCTGTTTCTGGCCACCTCCAGGCCCAAAAAATAGGTGAGGTCTCCTAGATTCTTGATCTTGAATTGAGTGTCCATCAGAGAAGTGATGTTGGTAATTTCCTCATGATTATTTCCAGTAAGCACCAGATCATCAACATACACACGAATAATGGTTATGTTAGGTTTGTTATGGTTTAAAAAGAGAGAGTGATTAGCAGAGGATAAAGTGTAGTTATTTGAAAGTAAAAATTGAGACAGTTTTGCATACCATTGGCGGACGGCTTGGCGAAGGCCATCGAGTGATATTTGTAATTTGCAGACATGTTGAGGAGATAGAAGTTTGAGGCCTGGTGGTGGTTGCTTGTAAACTTCCTCAAGGAGGTCCCCATGGAGGAAAGCATTATTCACATCAAGTTGTTTAAGAATCCAGTTTTGAGAAGTGGCAACAACAAGTAAAAGTCTTAAAGTGGTTAGTTTTGCTACAAGAGCAAAAGTATCTAAGAAATCAAGACCTTCTAATTGTGTGTGCCTTTTGCTACCAACCGTGCTTTGTGGTGATAAATGGTGCCATCAAATTTGTGTTTTACCTTAAAAACCCATTTGCAGCCAATGATTTTCTTTCCCGGAGGAAGAGTAGTGATCTGCCATGTATTGTCAGCATTAAGAGCATTAAGCTCTTCTAGCATTGTTTGTTTCCAGCAAGAATGCTTAGAAGCCTCGGTGTAGGAGTTGGGTTCATTGTTAGAAGATATAGAAAAAATAGTCTTTTTGAAAAATGGTGAGAGAGCATTGTAGGAAAGAAATTTATGAATGGGATACCGATTACTTATAGTGTTGGCAGCGGAAAAAACATGTATGGAAGTCCTCTAAATAGGCAGGGAGTCGTCTTTGTCTGTTGGAGCGTCTAGGTGGAATGATGTTGTCTTCATTGTGAGTGATGGGAGTCTCGTGCTCATGATTTTGACAATTATAATCAAACAAGATATCATCACAGAATGTATTATAGTTAGCAAGAATGGGTAAAGATAATGTGTCGGGGCTCCGTGTGTCATCATGATTCAATTTGTATGGAAAATGATATTCATGAAAGATCACATGTCTTGAAATTTCAATGCGATGATACTTTAAATTTAAGATAATGTAACCTTTGGTATTGTGTGGAAGTCCGAGAAAGATGTCATGAACAAATCTAGTATCTAATTTCTTTCTATTAGCATGAATGGTAGTAGAATAACAAGAGAAACAAAAAAACACGTAAAGAAGAGATATCACAAGGTTCTCCAAAAAGTTTTTCATATGGAGCAATATCTTGTAAAAGGGGAGTAGGTGTGCAATTTATGAGGAAAACAACATGTTGGACAGCGAAGTCCTAAAAAATATGAGGTAAATTTGCTTGAAACAGTAAAGCGCGAGTGATGTTTAAAATGTGTTGGTGTTTACGTGCAGCTATACCATTTTGTTGAGGTATTTCGATGCAATTAGTTTGATGAACCATTCCTTTGGAAGCAAAAAAAGTTTTCATGGCAAATTCAACGCCATTATCAGAACGAACGAATGTATTTGATAGTAGTTTTAAATTGATTTTCAGCATAAGCAAAAAAAATTATGAGATAGGTGCGAACTTCAGATTTAGCATGCAACAATATAGTCCATGTATAACAAGAAAAATCATCCACAATGGTCAAAAATTAACGAAAACCTTGCATAGATGTAACAGAACAAGGTCCCCAAATATCAACATGAATGATGTCATAGATAGGAGTAGTGTGAGAAGTGCTTAGAGTAAAGGGAAGTTTTCTTTGTTTTGCACGATTACAAATATCACACATATGAGTTTTATCAACAAAAACAAAAGGGTATTGACTTTTCAAGACATGCAACCTTTCATCAGAGGAATGCCCCATTCTATAATGCCACAAATTATTTTCCTTAACGGTGCAGGAGATAGAAGGAATAAAATTGTGTGTGAGAGTGTGAAAAGTAGAAGAGTTAAAGATGTACAAGCCAATTTTGGCATTAGCTAAACCAATATGCTCTTTGGAGAGGTTGTCCTGTATAAGACAATGTGTGGGGGAGAAGATCAAGTTGCCCACTTGATTCACTTGAATAGGATTAGCTGGAGTGTCATTGTTGTTTTGCCTCAAAACAGCATTGAGAATTTGAAGTTGATGAGCAGTGGATGGTAATCACGTTTTTCATGTTCTTTTTGGACAAGGCTCATAGAAAATATCATCAGTAGTAATAAGACTGTTAATCTGATTAGTCCTATTGTTGTTATAGGATTTGTACCTAGGAGGGTAGCCATTTTTCTTGTAGCAGGTATCCACAGTGTGACCATTTCTGTTACAGTGCGTGCATACTTTTCTAGTGTTGGATTTTGAGTTTCTATTGTCTTGATTAGGGAACCCAACCTTTTTAAAAATAAACATTTTCAGTATGCCCATGCTTACCACGAAAAGTGCACAGAGTAGATGAGGATGTCCTAGTGGAATTAGCACTGTTAATACTATAGATGCTAACAAAAATGTTATTTGCTAATTGTTTTTCTTGTTGGGCAACAAGAGAATGATATAGGTGGGATGGGTTCCATGAGTAGAACATGTGATCCAATGTTACTGTACTGATCATTTAACCCTCTCAAAAATTGCATAGCATGATCTTCACATTTTCTTTGACTTATGATAGAATTGACCGAGCAAGAACATTTTACAGAACATGTGCATATGGGGATAAGCGTAAAAGTATCCAACTCGTCCCAAATGATCCTTAATTTTGTAAAATACTCAGTCACAAATAAATCCCCTTGATTTAAAGAAACTACTTCTAGTTGAAGATCATAAGTTCTAGATAGGTCACCCTGAGAGTATCTGGTTTTCAAATCATTCCAGATGTCCAAGGCAATATCCATCAAAATAATGCTTTGTCGAATAGGTAGGGAGACAGAGTGTACTAACCATGAGACTACCATATTATTCCATCTGTTCCAGACTGATAAATTTTGATGATCTTTTTCTGGGCAAGGATGTGTTCCAAGAACGAACTCCACTTTGTTTTTAGAATTTAGTACCGTCAAGATCAAGCGGCTCCAGGAGTGGTAATTGGAAGCGTCCAGCACCGGTGAGACAAGCGGTGCAGCGAGGTTCTCGCTAGGATGAAGGTAAAGGTAATTGTTTGCCGAATCGGCTTGAGACGATGAAGCGATGCATTCTTCCACCATGGCTGGAAAGAAAAACTAAAGAAAGGATTCAAGAAGAAGAAAGAAGAAAAAGAAGATTTCAGAGTGCGCAGCAGAGCTCTTCAATTGAAGAACTCTGATACCATAACACGATTAACCGGCATGGCGAAGAAGTAACAATCACCCAAGGCACCAATTAACAGAGGATGAAACTCTAAACAAGGTAAAGGAGAGAGAACAAAAAGAAGCAAAAGGGAAGTCTGAATCATAAACTAAATGGCAATGGAAGACTGAATATTGTTGGATTCATAAGAGTATATATATGTACATGTCAAACAACAAAACATAGATGACAAAAAGAAAAAACAAAAGCCCAATAAGGTGGCCCAAAATAAAATGTACATTGATTTGATCAGAAAAAGTAAGAATAGGAGTGTTAAAAAAAACACTCATTCCAACATTTCTTTATTGATTAAAAAAAATTAACAATTATAAAACAAGAAAGAGGTTATTAAATAAGATATATGAGATCCACTAAAATTTGTGGTTTTTAATAAATTTTAATCAATAATAAAAAATTATTTAAATTTTTGTAGAGATTGTGTTATTAGTATTTCCTAAAGTGCATCTTTAGTTAAACAATGTGTTTATCCTATTTGTATATTTTACAATATAATATTTTACATTAAAAAATTACTCAAATACTAAGATAGTTATAGTAAAAGGTTAATTTAATTCTGTTACTCATATAATTAAACATGTGACAATAATTGGTATGTTATTTCATATTTTCTTGTAGTGAATAAAATTGTTTAATTCTAGGCTAAAGAAATCAGGATCTATAAATCATTCTAAACTCTTATTTTGGTTTAAGAACCCTGACTTTTAGGAGAAAAGACCAAGGTTTGTTGCTATAAGCAAAGTTCCAAGCAAACTTAAGAAGATATGCATTATTTTCATGATGAAGACATTATTTTCATGATGAAGGCATTATTTTCATGATGAAAGTTACTAATCTTCAAACCTCCATTTTCAAGAGGTGAACAAATCGTCGCCCATTTAACGGTAGTTATGCCTTTTTTCATAATATCACCAGTCCAAATAAAATTTTGACACCACTGCTCAACTTGCTTAAGAAGTGAAACGAGTCATTTATACATATTAAAGCTATAAGCTAGAAATCCAGTAATCATCGTATTGACCAATTGAATCTGACTCATCATGCTAAGAGATTTACCTTTCCAAGATGCTAGTTTCAATTTGCCTTTATCGGCCAAAGGTTGAAGAAATCGACACTTTTGAGCACCAACAAAGATAGGCACTCCTAAATAAGTGAAAGGCAAACAACCATGACTATAAGAAAGAATACGTTGAATTTTGGTGACAAATCTTGCAAAATTATCCATGGTGGAAAAACTACTCTTTGAATTATTAACATATTGACCAAAAAAATCACCAAGAAAAATACTCAAATTTCTAAGAGGCTTATTATCCGTCCTACATAAAACAAATATGTCATCAACATATAAGATATGAGAGAGAGTGAGACGACCTTGCAGACTAGCCATATGTAGAATCTTCTGATCATTCACAAGCTTAAAGATACCTCTACTAAAAACTTCCTCTGCAAGACAAAAAAGTAAAGGAGACAAAGGATCACCTTGTCTGACACCTCTACTACAAGAAAAAAAAAAACTCACCAAACTGCCATTTATTCTGATAGAAAGCATAGTTGAACGGAGAATTGTACTAATTCAACCGACAAATGAGGGGTGAAAACCAAAACGTGTCAAAATTAATAATAAGAACTTCCAACTAAGAGTGTCAAAATTGGTCTACCTTGTACAAACCCATATTGATTAAGAGAAATGATTATAACAGCCACAAGTGCAAGCCTATCCGCCAGTATCTTGGAAATAATATTAAATTTGAAATTAGCAACAACAATTGACATGTAGTCTTTAATGGATTCAACACCTTGAATCTTAGGAATAAGAGATATCATATTACTGTTCATTCCAGGGAGAATCCAATTTTATTTAAAAAACTGTTGAACAACATTGCAAACATCTGTCTCAATAATTTTCCAATAAGAATGATAGAAAACACCACAAAAACCATCAAGATCGGGAGCACTATTACCATTAAGAGTATATTTAAAAATTACTTATAATTAATAGATATACATGAAATGTGGATGAGCATCTTGATATCATGATGAGCCAAGAATGTTGATAAATTCGTGAGTATCTCTTGTGTAAAGTTGATGATTCACAAAGTGGATGCAAGCTTTTGTCTTTGTACTTGAACTTCGGCTATACCATAAACATGCAATCAAGGAACTTAATTCAATTGCATAAAACGGCAAATTGTAGGGTACTGAAAGCCACTTGTTCTTCGTCCTCAGCATATTTCATAGCCGAATTGTATCACTAAGTTTTCTTCAAGTTACTCTTAATTTATATTTGATTAGGCCGTAGGGATCTTTATTCTTTGTCTATTGCGTTGAATCAACCTATTTTGAGATCTTAGATGAGTGCCAACATTTGCAATATTCTCTACATTATTTAATTTTGTTACCACTTTCATGCTCCTAAGTCAAACTAGTTCACAATTAAATACTCATCCACTTGTAGAAACTTGCATTGCATCCCCTTGAATGGGAGAATCTACTATGAACTCAGACAAAGTTGGTTTTGGATTTTCAAGGAGTTGAAAAACTGTAACTCCATTTGAAATTATGCTTCGCTCATTCTTTAAACTAAACTCGTTGAAAAGTTCAAGAGGTGTTTGGGTTTTATGAAACATGACATGGAAGTGAAGTTTGAATGAGACATGTCATCTAATCTAATTTATAATCTACAAGAATAAACAATTTAAAAGAATGTACGAACAATGAAATTTTTTCACAAGGGTCTAATTTGAAATCCCCTTTAAATAATGACGAGAAATACAAGATTAGACCTTATATTATAAATATATAAATATTTACCCTAAATATTGTTATTAGGGGTAAGCATATTTCATCAAATCTATTAATCCACTAAATCCAAAATAACCCAAATACATTTTTACTATTTAAGTTAAATTAAGTTGAGTTTTTTTTTTATATATATATTTACAATTATAATTGAAATTATACTTGGATTGAGAACGAGTTCACGAGTTTCAAATTTACTCAATTATATAACAAAATCTTATTTGTTTAATATAGTTAGTTCTATACATATTGTTTTATAAATATTATGAGTAAATATTTCACTTTATGCATAATATTACAAGTAAATATTTCATGACGCATACTCTCTTGAAATCACATTCACTAGGTTGAAAATATATTTATGATTTCTATTTTGAGTAATTTAATAATTATTGTTTATGCTAAATACTTCTATAATAAGAATTAAGAAATATGAAAAAAAATATTAATTTAATTTTTTTTGTTAAAAGTTAACAGACTAACAGTATTTTATTTTAATTAGTCTATTCAATTATCCAACTCCTTCCTTAAATCAAGACCATTAATCTGTAAAAAAAAGTATTTTGTAATAAAATAATAAAATATTTTGGATATTTCTTCCTGCACCTCTACACTTTTCTTCCTGCACCCCTACATTCTTCAAAAATATCGAAATTACCCTTTACAATTTTAGGTGTTTCTGAAATAGTGATTCCGTAAACAAAAATATTTCCATAATAAAAAATCTGAAAGATAAAAAAATCATTCCAGAACATCTTTTCCAGGATTTTTTTTATTTTCGGATTTATAAATCCAGAATTCATAATAAAACATGTTTTGGAAAAGATGTTCCAGAAATATTTCGGATGGAACAATTCAGAAGTCATTTTTTAAAGAGGGCAAAACAGTCTTTTAAAAAAGTGAAGGAGTGCCGGAAGAAATTTGTAGAGCTGCAGGAAGAAGTTACCAAATATTTTTTTGTGTGTTTTAGGAAAAAACACAGTACTCCTTACTTTATTTAAAAAGTAAATATAAAAAAGTCGGTCCATAAATAATCGATAACTATTTTTTACGAATATATGTTTTTAAGAATAAATAATTAAATAAAGTAATAACTATTTTTTTAATAATATAAATAAATTATATTGATATTATAAATGTAATTTATATTACCAATCTATATTAAATTATTAAATCGTCAAAAACTGTTAATTTTCATTTTAATTATTTTTAAAATTATACTAAAGTTATTATTCAATCACTAATAATAATTGCGTAAAAATATTATAGTATTATATCCGAATTAAACACTCATTTCAACCCCTCATTACACTAGCAAACCATAGAGGAAACAAAGTAATTTTATTATCTTTCTATTAAGTGGTAAATAGTCTATATAAATTTAGACTATAATCACATAGACACATCTCAGAAATACATTTCATATATTTATTTCAACTTGATATCAAAGTTCTTGAGTGGGAGACTCTGTTTCTGTAATTTTAATTTTTTTTTTTGCAACGTTCATTGTTGTAATTTTTTTTCTAAACAACCTTCATTGTTGCAACTATTTTTTTTTCAACGTTAACCACCACTTTGTACCGTTGATCGACATTGCCATTGTTGATTGTCAGTCGCCGACCGCCTTTGGAAATTTTTTTCAACATATTTTTTCTCGAACAGGACCACCACCAGATTTTTTTTTATCTGCAAATCCCAATCTATTCTCATTGCTGCCAACTCTTACCGATGTTGGATGAAAAGACAACCCCTCTTAGTCTCAATGATCTGCAGGTGTTGCAAAGTAACTATCCTCTTCATAGATGCAACTACTTGCAGTGGGCCTAGTTCATTTGTGCTACCCTTAAGGGAGGGAAGAAATTGAATCTTCTAAAATATGAAGATTAGGACGATGAAGACTCTCTTATCATGACTTGGTTATGGCATTCTATGACACCAAAGAGAAATCAACTGAAATTATATGTTCATCTCCACTACTAAGGAGATTTGCGAAAACCTTTGTTAGATGTACCCTATGAAAAAGAATATTGTAGCATGTTACGAGATAGAAAACAATATCTTCAATAACAACCAAAGGATCCTTTGAGTAACAAACTACTATGGTATGTTGAATGGTTTTTGGATCGAATTAGATTAGTATCAAAATTTGAAAATGAAGTGCAGAGATGACTCTATCACACTAACACAGTTCCTTGAAAGGATATGAATATTTAAATTTCTTTATGGACTGAACTTTGAATTTGATCCAATTCGGATTCAGATTTTGGGTAATAAAATACTCCCTTCTCTCTCATAAGTTTTTCATATTGTACGAGGGGAAGAAACTCATATGTCAGTAATGTTGGACGGGGGCAACTCTGTTGATAGTTCAGCTCTGGCTATTGGCACAGCTTCTATAAGAGGTTCATTCCTTTCATTTGGAAAGCCTCCCACAAAGGCTAATTGTGATGATCATTGGTGCAAATATTGTAGGAAGACAGGCCATACGAAGGAAATGTGCTTTAAACTTCATGGAAAGGAGAAGGTCTTGGAACAGATCAGAGGATTCAAAGGTACCGCACAAAGGCATGCTAATCAAGCATTGTCTGACTCTGAAAGTGTGGCATCCCTACCTTTCCCTCAAGTAGCAGAGAAGGTCCCAACTCTCAACAAAGAAGAGTTGGAACATTTACGATCTTATTGTTGCTAATGGTTTCAATACCCCCATTACCGGTTGTGGAAATATCCACCTTCAACCTTCCTTTCCTTTAAAAAAATGTGTTTCACGTTCCCAAATTGTCTAATAACCTCTTTTCTATTCATAAGATTACCCAATATTTTAATTGTGCAATGACATTTTTTCATTCCCATTGCGTTTTCCAAGATCTTTCCACGAGAAGGACGATTGAAATTCCTAAAGAGTAAGGCAGATTATATTACTTATAACAGGAAGAAAATAAAAAGTGAGCTAGACTACAGACACACACTTCTAATCCTTAGCAAGACCCTAAATCTTGGTTATCCTCTCAGATATGGCTTCAACACAAATGTCTTGGTCATCCCCCATTTAGTACCCTAAAGTCCTTATTTCCCGATTTATTTACAAAATTATTGGTTGAGTCTTTTCATTGTAATGTTTGTTAGTTTGCTAAACACCATATAACAACTTTTCTTTCGAATAGTAATAGAAGTTCTAAACCTTTTGATCTTATTCATTCAAATGTATGGGGACCTTCAACTATTTGTAATATCTTGGGTCAAAAATGGTTTGTTTCATTTATTTATGATTGTGCTTGGGTTACCTGGATATTCCTCGTGAAAGATAAGTCAAAAGTTTTTCATTAGTTTCTAAATTTTTACCGAATGGTTCAAACACAATTTGAAAGACCAATTAAGATATTGCGCTCTGATAATGGAAGAGAGTATGTGAACCAAAACCTTTCCAAGTTCCTTAAGGAGAATGAAGTTGTTCATGAATTAACTTGTGTGGATACTCCTAAAAAAATAGGGTTGTTTAAAGGAAAAATCATCATCTTCTTGAGGTTACTAGAGTTTTACTCTTCCAAACGTCTATTCCTAGATCTTACAAGGGGAAGCATTACTGACTGTCACTTATTTGATCAATAGATTACCCTCTCATGTTCTAGAGGGTATTAGCCATGTTTAGCTTATAACCACATTCTATCATTCTATTCCCATTATGACTAGTCTTCAAAGTCGTCTCTTAGGTTGTCCTGTTTTTGTCCATGTTCATAGTTCTTATCGTGGTAAGTTAGACCCTCGAGCCATTAAATGTGTCTTTATCAGTTATGTCTCCAACAAAAGAGGTAGAAATGTTATTACCCTCAAAGTCGTAAATCTATGTTTCCAAGGATGTCACCTTTCATGAAATAGACTCCTTCTTTCCTAGTTCTCAACTTCAAGGGGAGAGTATTCAAGAAGTTGAGGCCCTTGAGTTGTCACCTTTTCCTTTGTTGCAGGATTTCACTCTTAGGGAGAATGACAAAGACCATGTGCCAACATCATTACCAGACAAGAATAATGAGGACAAATATTTTGGGAAACAATATTAATGAAGGCAACAAGAACCCGTCCTAGTCGAACAACAACTTCAATTGTCCGAACCGGAGGTAAGAACTCATACTTGTGAGACTCTTGAGGACACCTTAAATACTTTTTTGAACCTAACCTAGATGATTACCTATTGTCTTGAGAAAATAAAAAAGATCTTGTGCCGAATATCCTATATCCCAATTTGTGTCTACATAAAAACTTTCTATGCAACACCAGATTTTTCTTTCAACTATTGATTCTATCAGAATCCCTACATCAGTACAAAAAACCTTAAAAGATGAGAACTGGGTTTGAGCCTTGAATAAAAAAAATGGGCATTAGAAAGGAATGAGACTTGGGAGATTATAGAGAGACCAAAGGATAAGAACGTAGTGGGTTGTAGGTGGGATATACACAGTTAAGTATCAGTCTGATGGCACACTGGATCAGTATAAGACAAAGTTTGTTGTAAAAGGGTACATTCAAACCTTTGGGATCGATTATGAAAAAACTTTTGCTCCAGTGGCGAAAATGAATACAGTCAAGATTATTCTCTCCCTTGCTGACTTTGGTTGGGAGATGCATCAATTTGATGTTAAAAATGCCTTTTTGCATGGAAGCTTGGAGGAAGAAGTATACATGAAGATCCCACCTGGCTATGGTGCTACTAATGAAGGGAATATGGTGTGCAAACTTAAGAAGGCCATATATGGTCTTAAACAATCACCTCGTGCTTGGTTTGGAAGGTTTACTCAAGCTATGGTATCTTTGGGGTACCGACAAAGCCAAGGTGATCATATATTGTTTATAAATCATTCTCAGGATGGTAAACTCATTCTACTTTTGGTTTATATAAATGGTATGATTATTGCAGGTGATGATGAGATTGAAAAACAAACTTTGAGGGAGAGACTAGCTGCTCAATTTGATGAAGGATCTTGGGAAGCTGAAGTACTTCCTTGGAATAGAGGTTGCTTACTCTAGACAGGGCATCTTTGTTTCTCAAAGAAAATACATTCTTGATCTCTTCAAAGAGACTGGTAAGTTGGGTCGTAAGACCACTGGAGTGCCAATAAAGCAAAATCATAGGATTGGGAATGATGAGGAAGACCCAAAGGTGGAGAAGACATAATATAAAAGACTTGTGGGAAAACTCATTTGTCTATCATACACTAAGCCAAACATAACCAATGCAGTTAGTGTGGTTAGCCAATTCATGCATGATCCAAGAGAAAGACACTTGCAGACAGTAATAGAATTATACAATACTTAAAAGCCTCTCTAGGGAAATGATTGTTATTCAAAAAAGGGAAAAACTTATCCATGAAAGTATATACTAATGCTAACTATGCATGATCAATTGTTGATAGAAGATCCACCACAAACTATTGCATATTTTTGGGTGGAAATATGGTGACATGGAGGAACAAGAAACAAAATGTAGTTGCAAGATCAAGTGCAGATGCAAAATTTAGAGCTATGACTCAAGGGGTTTGTGAACTATTATGGATGAAAATCATACTCGATGACCTCAAAATAAAATATGAAGCTCATATGGGTTTGGCGTGTGATAATAAGTTCGCCATCAGTATTGCACACAAAGTTCAACATGACCAAACAAAGCACGTAGAGATAGACTGGCATTTCACTAAAGAGAAGTTTGATAATGGTCTTATAGCCACTGAGTACTTTCCTTCAAGTCTCCAATTGACGGATATGTTTACAAAGGGACTTCCCAGAAAACAATTCAAAGATCTTACTTTCAAGCTGAGAATGATAGATATGCATTCACCAACTTAAGGGAGAGTGCTGCATAATTAGGAGATAATTATTCCGTAATTAGGTGCAAATTCCATTATCTATTTATTAGGACAAATTTGATATCTTTTAGTGATTTGATTTGTATAACTTTAATTACCTATTATTTTTTGTTTTAATTATCTATTATTTCTTTTCTTAATTAGGTTGTAAATAGTTTATAAATTTAGTCTGTAATCACATTTGTAAACACATATAAAAAATACATTCCATCTATTTCTTTCAACTACTACTATTAAAAGTGTCCATTATTTACTTTGCAAGTGGACCGAGTCAACTACCGTACAACTGAAAAGGGGTTTTCAAATCCACATGTCTCTCAAAATAAACATTTTGAATATCTAAGTTGATGATAGTTTTATTTTGCAAAAATATTTGGAATTGTGTAAATAAAGTGCTTAAATTAGATAAAGTGACAAGAAATTTTGGCACTTATCAAAAAGAAAATTTTATTTGAGATCATTTGGGTTATTTTCAATTTTCAAAGAGTTCTTTCAAGTTTACAAATAAAAAAGGTTGTGATGTGTTCTTGAGTCAATCTTGTTTTTTTCTTCTGCTATGAATTTTGATACATTCTTTTATTTCTTGAGTTACTATAGTGTGTCTAGTGTATATCTTCTTGTGTAATCAAGAGTTGATTTTCATTGATATCCTCTTGGAGTGTAACAAGAGTAAATCTTATATTTGTGAGTGTGTTCAATAGTTGATCCTGTAGTTATTTATTATATTGTATTTGTAATTGCTTGTGTGAATGCTTACAAACATTTGAAGATATTGGATTCAAATTATTCTAACATTAAATAATAAAGATTGATTGTATGATCATTTATGATTTGAACCAATATAAATTTCTTGTACAATCTTTGTCTTCCTCTCTGTATTCTTTATATTATTGTTAATCAATCTTTTCTCATTCTTGATTCCCAAGTTAACTACATTCAAAATTTTAAATTGAAACAATTGTAAAGAACTTGAAGAAAGGGTAAATATTTTTTTTTTAAATTTCACAACCAATTCAACTCTTTCTAAGCCTCATTCTCTTTTCTATCAGAGGTTGGGCTTGGCTGATACACTTTGAAGTATGACTCTTTGTTGGCATATACATCAAGAACATGCACTATTGAAGAGGGTTCTTCTTTGAACTAAAGTTTAATATCCTTTATTCTTAGTTGAATGAGTTGTACAAGTGAAGAATGACATAGTAAGTAATCTAGTTCAATATTAACTAGATTTGTATAATGGTTTGTGGGATGTTTCGCCAATCACATGTTATGGTGTTTTAGTTTGAATCTTCCGTGGTCACTTATGGAAGAGACAATGATTTGGATGAATCAATGATCTTCTGGAAGCACAGTCATCTTTTCATTTGATTTGGGTTCTCAGATGAATCTGAGCTCCCTTTCATTTGTGTTGAAGGCAGATAACAAACTTTGCTTCTTTAATGTGATGGGTGCTTTTGTGATAAAACTTAGTGAGAGTAGAGAGAGCAAATAAAGCAAAAACTTAGGATGCAATTAGGGCATAGAAGATAACTTGAAAAAGATTTCTTAATATAAAAAGTTCTAAAAAATTAAAAGTTGGTTGTGCTCCATCTCTTATTCATGGTATGATGTCACATTAAATGTGCATGAGAGTTGTAACTCACTAGAACACCCGATAGAATGTGAAATAATGATTTTTGTTTCATATTAAGTATAAGAATTCAATCAAATTCAAATTCGACTTAATAATATCAAAACATTTTATAAAGAGTATTTTGGTCAAGATATCAGTCCGTGGATTATCTATGTTAACAAGCTTAAGTTCAAAAATATTTTTCTTAACATAATCATAAATAAAGTGATATTTTACTTTTTCTTTTTACACTTAACCTTAATATTAGATATGGTTTATATATAAATTGACTGCAATAGTGTTGTTAATATATATATATATATATATATTATTTTTATTTTTTTATGTGTGTAAATAAATTTAATTTCGACATGATTTTATTTTTAACTTAATTTAACAAAATTAATTGATATTAAATTTTATTTAAAATTTAGATAAAAAGTATAATTTTTAAATTTAGTTATTTATTTGGTGGCATTATTATTTTTAAGTTCATTTTAATACTGCTTCATTATTTTTAATATATAACAATTTAGTCTCTTTGGGTCAATGTGTTAGTGACGCCTAAAATAATATAAAATATTGATCATATATCAATAACACATTTATCATATTACACTTTTTCTAATAATACTTTTGTAAACATGATAAAAAAAGTTAACATACTATATTTAAGAAATAGAAAATTTATTATTTTTTTTAACAAAATAATAAAATGATATTGAAATCAACTTAGTGAGATAGAAATATACTAACTTAATTTTTTCTGATTGCGATTTTGATTCTCTCTGAATTCAATTAGTGTCACTCTGTTGTTTATTTTGAAACTTTGATCTATCTTTTTCAGTGAAGATCATGGTTGGAGATTTAACAAGTAACATCTACAGATTTAGCAAGTAGGAAAATATTTCTTTAACACATGTACTTTACATCATAATAATATCATAATATTTTAAATTAAAAGAAGTAAATTAAATATAATTAAAATATTATTTTATTGATTTTTAAAATAAATATTTTTTACTATTTATTTGTGGTGTTAACATCTCACCACTCTATTAAGTATTATAAAGTATTTTGTTAATACTGAACGGTAAACACTGTTGTTATGGTGGTACTTACAGATTATTAAATTCGAGGAAACAACTCTGAAATATAATTTGTGGCGATCTTGGACTTATGTCATGTGTTGGTTTCAAATATGTTTTGAAATATTTATTATATATTTACTTTTATAGGTACTAGCAGTTCAAGATAATTTGAAATTTAGATTATTCTAATAAAAATAATGTAATTTATCAAATTTTAATTTTAACACATACAATAATTTTATATATTTTAATTTAAATAATTTAGTTTTACATATTTAGTTTAAATTTTAATATCAAATTGAAATTGGAAATAAGGAGTGATTATAAAAAAATACTATGGTGTCATTTTAGAATTTTAAAAAATTAATAATTTTATGATTATAAAATTAAAAGATCAAATTTAAACTGAATTTTAAATTATTATTTAATTTTATAAAATTTTATATTTAATTAAAATAAAACTAAATTGAATAATCAATTTTTACATGTAATTCAGATTTTTTTTTAAAATCAAATTGATTTGTATTCTCTTTAAAAAAATGTGTGAAATAAAAATTTGATTAAACAAATTTAATGAATCCTTTCAAATCCACAAAACACTTGTTCAATTGTGTTCTATAAAATGTTTAAAAATTATAAAATACTTTATGATAAAATAAAAAATACTGAAATACAATATACGGATAATACTGATGTACGGTGCGATATACAGGCGCTTCGTATATGTGTTTCCGCTTATATATTAAGATAAATAAGAAAAGTATAAAAATTTAGAATAGGTGAAACAAAGTGTTCATGGAGTTTTAAGAGATACCTATAAGATTATAACATAATGCTATATTTCAAATAATAATATTTGAATAGTTTTGATAATTATTGCGCATGCTTTATTATATATTATTCTAATGACAAACTATCTTGAAATACGTACTTCCAAAAGAATAGGATCATAGATATGAAATATCGCTGTCGCATACATTTTTTGTGCATATCCTAGGTATCAATCATCAATTATTCCATTACATTTAATGAGTTTAGATTTATCCAATTGTATAAAATTAGTTCCGAGAAATACGTATATAGATAAAGTTGTCACACGGAATAATTTGATATAAAAATATTGAATATGTTTCAAATTTTAAAAATATGACAAATTTATTTTAATTTCTGTGAAACCCTTAATTTATTTTAATTTTAATTCCTATATGTAATTAATAACACAGTTTAAGTTGTTGATTTGAAATTGAAAATAGAAATAAGGAGAAACTAAAATCAAATTAATTTAGAAGCTATTAAAATTAATAACAAAAAGCAGCCCGTGTGTATCAAAATCTGAAGTAAATTTGTTACTACTTTCTCCCTCGGTGGTTGCTTCTGTGCCGACAAAACAACGATATTACCTCAATTTTCTCTTGGCCCGGTGGTGCTGGATAAAGGTAGAAAGTAACACCATTTGACATGAAATGCACCTTCCTAACATGCCAAATGCCAAATTTTTTCCTTCTTTTTCGTGACTCAGTTACGTAAACCAACCCACACTTGTCGAAGGACACTTCACATTGTTTGAACAGAAGATAGGTTTTGTCCTTTAAACTTCATCTTTTGTTTCTCTTCCTTTCTCCACTTCCCGTTGTTTCGTGGCCAAGATTGCGTAATTTTGTGACAAAAGGCCAAAAGGGGTTCCGAATTTTGTGTGGTTGTGATGGTTTTGTTTGTTGACTAGTTGTGCTCAGTTCCTTTTCAAGCATAGTGGTTAGGGAAGTTGCTTTTTAAGTCTAGGTAAGTTACCGATTTGTCTACTAGTGTTGGACTTTGCTTCAGGGATTGGGCAGAGTAATTAGTCCACCTTTTTGGTCCTTTCTGCCTTTATTATTGCTATCATTTTGGAATTTGGATCAATCGGTTATACTATTTGGATAGAAGAAGATGAGGGGTGGGAGAAAGAGGAGTATGATTAAGCTGAAGTTTAGCAAGATCTACTCATTTGCTTGTGGTAAAACAACCTTGAAGAGAGAACATTCGCGGATTGGGGGACATGGTCATTCCAGGGTGGTTTTCTGCAATGATCCTGATAGGTGTGAGGGAGGGGTTTTCAATTATGCTGATAATTCTGTTAGGTCCACAAAATACACTGTTGCCACTTTCTTGCCAAAATCACTTTTTGAGCAGTTTAGGAGGGTGGCTAATTTCTATTTCTTGGTGGCTGGCATTTTGGCCTTCACAAAACTTACTCCTTATACTGCTGTCAGTGCTATCCTTCCACTCTCTATCATCGTTGGGGCAACTATGGTGAAAGAGGGTATTGAAGACTGGCGCAGGAAAAAGCAGGTAATTTTGTTTTATAATGTAAATTTCTTCAACTATGTTGCATGAGTATGTAGAGTCAAATTGAATTATACCGGTCTTCTCTTCTTAACATTAGTAGGTGGTTTCCTCTTGTGTTTGAATTTACTTACAATTATTTTGCAACTCACTGTCTATGAAATCAGGGGTTTTTAATAGAGAGCTATAGTGCCACTATAGCTGCATTGTGGTGCAAAGAGGCCCTTGCTTGCTACAGCCTTAGCAAAGTGGTCTTAGCAGCCTGAATAGCAATGCTATATAGCTGTGTTGTAGCCCTCTGAAATACATTAATGCTTTTTTGGGAGCTATTTTTAGGATTTTAATTGTTTGTCAGAAATGAAATGGACCGCCGTAATAGTAGTGAAAATGATAAAGAAGACTTGAATTTGAAAGATCACGATTGGTAATTGATGATTCCTTTCTAGGAAACTTATATTTTGTTATTTGAAACACCTAGTGTATTTTGTTGTTATTTATGAATCTCATTATTTTTTTAGTACTTTTTTAATGAATTAAAATCAGTACCTATCTATGCTGCTATAGCATTTCTGGTGCAAGCCACTGTGCACAGGTGTAGCTGTCCAGGATTCAAAACTACGTATGAAGTCTATGGGACATATAGTGTTTAATAGCTTACATGATGTCAATATTACCAAGCTTATGTAAGTGTTTTAAAAAATTTAAGGAAGATTCTATTTCACCGTAACTTTATTAAAATTGAGGAAAGAATGAATGTCAATTTTCATTACCTGCAACAGACAGTTCCTGAAATAGTCTAGTTATGTGTTTAAATCAATGGAATGAGTTGTTGGAAAAAAGGATGAAGTGTCAGTATTTGCTGAAAGAATCTCTCAGACTCCTAAATATATCAATTTCTAGCTGGACTTGAAGACTATTTAATAGTTTTCTAAAATGACAGTATAGTCAGATATGTAAAATTCCAAAACATTGTTTATTTATTCTGAATTCTACTACAACATTTCCCATATTTTAAGTTCTGTGCGCTTTTGGTTACCTTTTCAAAATTTCCATATGTAATGAAATGCCTTTATGGAATTGAAATAATGGATCAACTTCTATGTATAAAAAAGAAATAAAAGCCAATTGGTGGGGGGAAGGGAGGGGCCTCTAGGAAAGGATAGATATCTATGACAAGCTATCAATTCAGGGTATATATTTTAGCTAATGGAATACCTCTACAGGATATTGAGGTGAACAATAGAAGAGTTATATTACATAAAGGTGATGGCATTTTTGAATATACTGAATGGAAGAATCTGAGAGTAGGGCATATAGTGAAGATAATGAAGGATGAATTCTTCCCTGCTGACCTCCTACTGCTTTCCTCCAGTTACGAGGATGCAGTCTGCTATGTCGAGACCATGAACTTGGATGGTGAAACAAATTTGAAGTTAAAACAAGGGTTGGATGTAACTTCTTCCTTACAGGAGGACTTCAAAATCCGTGATTTTAGAGCTCTCATCAAATGTGAAGACCCAAATGCAAATTTGTATTCATTTGTTGGGAGCATGGAGTTTGAAGGGCAGAAGTATCCTCTTTCTGCTCAGCAACTTCTTCTGAGAGACTCCAAACTTCGCAATACAGACTATGTGTTTGGAGCAGTCATCTTTACGGGTCATGACACAAAGGTTATTCAAAACTCCACTGATCCTCCTTCTAAAAGAAGCAAAATTGAGAAGAAGATGGATAAGATTATCTACTTCTTGTTTTGTGTTTTATTTCTAATTGCATTTGTTGGATCTATTCTCTTTGGCATCATAACCAAAGGTGACCTGAACAATGGGTTAATGAAAAGATGGTATCTAAGACCAGATAGTTCCACAATTTTCTTTGATCCAGAAAGAGCAGCTGCAGCTGCTATATTTCATTCTTTAACAGCCTTAATGTTATACAACTTCTTTATTCCTATCTCACTGTATTTCTCAATAGAGATTGTCAAAGTCATTCAGAGCATCTTCATCAATCAAGATATCCACATGTACTATGAAGAAGCAGACAAACCAGCTCGTGCCCGTACTTCAAACTTGAATGAGGAACTAGGCCAAATTGACACAATACTTTCTGATAAAACTGGAACTCTGACCTGCAACTCAATGGAGTTCATCAAATGTTCTGTTGCTGGGGTAGCTTATGGTCGTGGTGTAACAGAGGTTGAGCAAGCCATGGGAAGAAGTAATGGTTCACCTATTCTTCATGAGCATATTAATGGTCTAAAATCAAAATCTAATGAACTCAGGGACTCTCCTGATAGAAAAGAGCCTATCAAAGGTTTTAACTTTACAGATGAAAGGATAATGAATGGAAACTGGGTTAATGAGCCTTATGCAGATGTTATACAGAATTTTTTTCGCTTATTGGCAATTTGTCATACTGCCATACCTGAAGTGGATGAAGGAACAGGAAATGTCTCATATGAGGCTGAATCTCCAGATGAAGCAGCATTTGTGATTGCCGCAAGGGAAGTTGGTTTTAAATTCTACAAAAGAACCCAGACTTGCTTGTCAATGTATGAATTGGATCCTGTTTCTGGCAATGAAGTTGAAAGGTCAGTTATTTTCAATTGCATTGTCTGTTTGTGATCTTGATATTTTGACTGCTGCATTTTTCCTTTGCTAATCTACTTAAAGTATTTTAGGATTGTTTTTCATAAAAAATGATACTTTGACATCCAAAAGAGTTGTATACAACTCTTGATTTGACTATTTTAACAATTAAAAAATATAATAAAGGATATGTTTGTAATTAATGTTATAAAAATTAAAATAATAATAATAAGAGTTGTAATGTAGGGGTAAAATGGAGAAAGGATGTCAAAATTTAATCATCCAATTTTCAATGGGAAAGGTATATACACCTAGTAACTTGTCATGTGATGCTAATGGTTAATTTTCAATACAAAAATTTGAAAGTAGCAATTCTACATTCTCTTTCTTGTGTAATCATTAGCTATCCAGGTATGTAGAGTCTGATATTGATACTTTCAGTTCATGGATTGGTCAACCTATTATGAGAAATGTTAGTAGTATTACGGTGACACAATCTTTCTAATTGGTTGAAATTCACTTGGATCTCATAAAATGTGGGTGGCTTCTCTCATCGTGACACTGTCTGTTGTGACCAAATTCAGTGGGAGATGACAGTGGTTTTCATTAAACTACTGGGATGCACATGAATTTCATCCAATATGAAAAAAGGTGTTTGAAGGAAAGTGTTAGTGTGCGTTGCTATTTACTATTCACCTACTATTCTAAAGTTGGTTATAGCAAAGGTGATTTGTAACCTTGGCTTACAGTTATGTATCTGGATCCTAAAGTCTTACTTTCCTCATATGGTACTGAGAGTCTAATTTACTTTGATATTGGTTAAAATATATAAACGGTGGAAAAAAATTGGTGAAACTGTGGTGAAAGCAATTTTTTCCTTTCTGCATGTTTATTTACTACTGATTATGGTGTTTGAAATTAAGGATTTTGTTGCGAATTCAAGTGAGTTCGATGTGGGTGTGGGTGTGGGTGTTAGTGAAGAAGCTATGAAACGTGGAAAGTCTTCCTACTTGAGTTTTCTGAGTTTCAGACACTTTTTGGACATTGACACTTCACTTACAAATATCCAACTGGTCTTAGATACTTCTCTCTCACTAATTGTCCAGTAAAAAAAATTCTTGGCTTAAACACTTGACCTGAGTCTGTTGTATGCTTTGACACTTAAGCTTAAAACTGACACATCAAGGAAACTAGTATTGTAAAAGAAATATTCTTTTTGTAATGTTTAGGCAGTTTGCTTAAAATATGGTATATTAAAAATAATGCCTCTCAATGTCTTGTTACTATTTTGAGGGCTGCTAAAATTGTATCATATAAAAATTGTAAAACTTAGCAACTTTTCTGAGGCTTTGAATATTTCACTTTGTACACTCTTACTATTACAACTAAATTAATTACCATGTATATATCTTAATTGACTGAAAATGAGTGGGTATTTTTGTTGACCAAAAATAATGTAACGCTTATCTTCTGGTCCCAAGTCCAAATTTTAAGATGGTATTAGAATTATCCTAGATCTATGGTTGGTGGGCCATCTTCATTGCAACACTCTAGGCTGGTAGCCTTGGGCGTGAGGGGATTGTTGGAAAATTGTCTTAATTGCAGTCACTCCTAGCCTGCTTTAATTGTGGTCATTTGGGCGCTGTCTTAATTCTAGCTTCAAGGGAGATGTTTAGTTTACAAAGTCGGGGCCAGTGCATTTAGGAAGATGCCTTAGCCAGTGCATTTGGGGCCAGTGTGTCCAGGAAAAGCTAAGGCCCATGCATCTGAGAAAAGTGGTGAGCATAAGGTCTCAATGGAAAAGGCAAATGGTGAGCGACACCTACGAATTATAGGGACAAACTAAATTAGGACATAGTGAACAAGTGATAGCCCTGTTTGAAAATGAGACACAATAGACGAGGTGAATAATTGGAGTTTCATTATTTTTTGTTTCATGAACTCGACAACAAAATGGTGACAAAGCAATTTATGAAGGATAGTACCACTTTGATAGCATGGTGAAAGAGAGAAAAATAGAAGGATTATATTTCTAACAGTGGTCACTCCTATGTGCCTTACTACAGCTTCTTTGGAGCTTGCCGTAATTGCAGTCTCAAGGGTTATAGTCCCACATCAAGTAGAGATATAACTTAATAAGACTTAAAAAATCTGGGTATTCCTCTTTTTACAATTTTTTTTGGTGAGGTTTAGTCAATCTTTCAGCCAAAATTCCAAGATTCCTTATCAAATTTCTTGAATGATTATCTACCCTTAAATTAGAAAAAATGTCACTAGTTAAGGAATCAATATCAGGAACTTTGTTTTGAAAATCACTGTTGGGAGTGCACCGATAGCAATTTTTAATAAAAAATTTCCAGCTATCTGAAGAGCAAAATGAGAAGAGGCTAAGATAAATAATTTGTACCATGAAGGTAATATTCACGAGTCCATGTTCTATTTGATGAGTCACATACTATAAAGGCTACATAGTAGGCTACGAGCCATAAGACAAGGAAGTGTCCTTACACATTGCTATTAGAGGGTACAAATGTAGTCCCCATATCTATACAAAATTGTGTGCTCCTATAAGGGCACTTTACAAAATCCAACAATGGTATTCCTCAACATGAATAAATTGAATGCATTTAAACTTAGAAACTCATAGTATGGCATCTTCTCCTATCTTTACTTCCAAGTATCACGTCTTATTCCATTTTCTAAGATTCCAATGCATATAACTCTGCCTATGGTTTTGGAGCTTGTCTCAAGCCCGGGTAAAGGAGGAAGGTTGCCTTACTGAACATGGGTGAAAGAGGGGAAACAAAAATATTATATTTAGTGATAGAGGTAGTAGTATAGGATAAATCAGTGGGATGATGGTATATGACTAAGTGACTTAAATTTCTAATAGATTCAGATGAGATTGGTTATAGAATTAGGATAAAGATAGTTGAACGAAGGATGAACCAAATTCCAAATTCCAGCAATAATATGGGATTCATAAAACCACAATTAGTAAAATTTAACTTACCTGTTACTTAGCTCCAATTAGACGATATACTTTTAATTATCTTAGCATTTATTAATATGTTTTAATCACTACCACTATTACTAATAAAGTAGTCTTTATAAGCTACAGAAGTGAGGATGTGAGAACTAACAGTTGCATGATTACTTAAAAACAGATATTCCTAATTCAATTATTATTTATAATTATTTGTGTTTTTGAATTTACTTTCGTCTTGTGAAGTAATTAATTTTGACCAGGCCAGATTAATTTCAATTAACAGGACATACAAGCTTCTCAATGTTTTAGAGTTTAGTAGTTCGAGGAAGCGAATGTCAGTGATAGTGAAAGATGAAGAACGGAGAATTTTTCTACTCTCTAAAGGTGCTGACAGGTCTGTGATTAAATTATTTATAGCCTTCAATACTTTGGAGTTCTTATCTGAACCTTCAACCTATTAACTTGCCTTAACTCATATTTTCATGCAGTGTCATGTTTGAAAGGCTTGCTAACAATGGGAAGACGTTTGAAAAGAAAACAATGGAACATGTGAATGAATATGCTGATGCAGGTCTAAGGACCCTAATACTTTCTTATCGTGAACTTGATGAAGAAGAATACAAGGAGTTTGATAGTAAATTTTCTGAAGTAAAAAATTCAGTCTCAGAAGACCGGGAAACACTGATTGAAGAATTATTGGATACGGTTGAGAGGAATCTAATCCTTCTTGGTGCCACTGCTGTAGAGGACAAGCTCCAAAATGGGGTAGTTTAGAAAAAAAGTTAGCATATGAAGATATATCCATTGGAACATGATTCCGATAATAAGCCTAACAATATTGTTTTGCTAGGTTCCTGAGTGTATCGACAAGCTTGCCCAAGCTAAGATTAAGATTTGGGTTTTGACTGGAGATAAAATGGAGACTGCCATCAATATTGGGTATGATATTGTGATTATGCTTTTTTTTTATATTGGATTTTATGTAAGAATAATTTCTCACGATGTTTGACAAATTTACAAATGCAGTTTCTCCTGTCGCTTGCTTAGGCAAGGAATGAAGCAAATTATAATTCACTTGGAGATTCCAGAAATTCAAGCATTAGAAAAGGTTGGAGACAAGATGGCTATTGCCAAGGTAAAATAAATGTAGTGTTTCTATATAGATGTAGTTTGCATATTGAAGACTCCATGTAATTACATTGGACATATAACAAGATGGTTCTATTCAAATATTCTAAATCCTCATAAGATCTTCTTTCATTGAGTTTATTTTGGGTGAATGTGCTTTAGAATGCTGACAATTAAATTTACATTTCATGGATTAGTCCATTCAAGTTTTATGAATAAAGTGGCTTTAAGGTGTGATATTGTAATTGCAATAACTGCATTTATATGGAGTTTTTCATTTTTCCTTTCAGAAGATTGAAAAAGACAATGCATGCTTGTATTCTGTTGCTTAGTTTATTTAACCCTTAATCGAGATTATAGCTTTTGTTATTCTGTTTCTTTCCTTTTGTTCTTTCTTTTCCTCTCAAAGTTTTCTTTATCTCTGTTGGAAAGGATTTGTTGCTTGGTGTCAGTTTCTGTTAGATACTGGTTAGAGATTAGAGAAAGAATGAACACAGGTGTTATTTTCTAGGATTTTTTGAGTGCTTGAGATCTCTACCAAAACCAACCTCCACTAAACTAAAAACTTGCAGTATTCTCTCCCCGTCCATACTTAATTTTTAACGGCTCTAGTGCTCCCCTTTAGAAATTTTTGCATGCTGCCTTAGGATTACTATCCTCCCACGACTGTTAGGCACATGCTTCCATGTTTCCATGATCAGCTGCAAGTTGCTCTATGTCATTTGCTTTTTGGTGAAGTGCTACTCGGTAGGAATCAGCTTCCTGTACATGTTATTTCTTTCAAATATTGGAATTCCCATATGTTTCTCCTTGAATTCTTTCCTTTAGGTCACAAGTCACAACATGAACAACTCCTAGGGTCTTGGAGATACTGGTTTAGAGATTAAGAAACAGGATTTCTAGAGCATGCAACGTGTTCCTCAAAATCAATCTTTCATACTTGAGGCTCCTATTACTAGTAAAAAAAATCAACACATTGGGATTTAGCTTAAAGCATCTTAGAGAACCTGTGTAATTGAAATTTGAGTGCTGATATTTTTAGGTGTCAAGGGAAAGTGTGCATCATCAGCTATCTGAAGGTGCTCAACTGCTTTTTTCTTCCAGAGGGACCTGCCAGCAGACATTTGCTCTGATAATTGATGGAAAATCACTTACTTATGCTCTAGAGGATAATATGAAAAACATGTTTCTAGAGCTTGCTAGTCATTGTGCATCTGTTATCTGCTGCCGCTCATCGCCTAAGCAGAAAGCTCTGGTATTTTTAAGCCTGTTCTGCATCCTTCTATTTGGCATGTTGTATTTATTTTTTTTTGTTAATACTGATGATTATTCTAGTTAGCTCTTAAAAAGTATTTTATTGTTATTGGTTCCTCTCAAGGTTACTAGACTGGTCAAATCTGGAACTGGTAAAACAACATTAGCTATTGGTGATGGAGCTAATGATGTCGGAATGCTTCAAGAAGCAGATGTAGGGATTGGAATCAGTGGTGTCGAAGGAATGCAGGTACCCAAAAAATTGACATACTATTCAAATTTTTAAAATTGATTTTTCACCTTCATATTCTGTTTTAGTAAAAGTTTTTCATTTGTATCCTTTCTACCCTAGGCCGTCATGTCTAGTGATATTGCAATTGCACAGTTCCAGTATTTGGAAAGATTACTTCTTGTACATGGACATTGGTGTTACCGGAGGATGTCATCAATGGTATTTCCACTCAAACTGGATCTCAGCATTCTATAGATTTAGGCTCTGAAGGATGTTCTGATCTGAAAGCTTTAATAGTTATATTAACTTGTTTATTCTTCTGGCAGATATGCTATTTTTTCTATAAGAATATCACATTTGGATTCACCCTATTCTTGTATGAGGTGTATGCATCATTCTCTGGACAGCCTGCATACAATGACTGGTTTTTGTCTCTCTATAGTGTCTTCTTTTCGTCACTTCCTGTAATTGCCCTTGGGGTCCTTGACCAGGATGTATCTGCCAGGTACTGCCTGAAGGTAAGTTGTGTTTATCATCTAAGGATATGTTTGCTTCAAATTCTCAAGCCCTTCAAATGGCCTTTTTCAAACAGGAGAACATTTCTCCTTCCTCTTTTCTGGGCTCAAACACTGTGATTGTCACTTTTATGGTGACAAAAATGTAATCCAAACGCGGCATTAATATGCTGTCATGTTTGTATCAATAAATGAGAAACGAAAAATTTCATTGTTGTAGTGTTAAAAAATAGTTTTTCGATTTAAATAAGAAACAATAAAACTCACCAAATAAAAGGAAAGGAAAGATAGCAAAACTCTTGCATAAATTTATATAATTGGTATACCTTGATTTCTGCTAGACCAACTTAGCTTTTCACCTTCTTGTTGCAATTTTGTCCTGACATTAACAACACCTAGGAATCCCATTTTAAAGGTTAGTTAGTTTAGTAATGCTGTTTAAACACAGTAGTCTCTTGTATATTGCATAATAGATAAATTTCCCTTGGTTATTATATCTGAAGTAAAATAAACTAGCTTCAACATGTTTCTCTGCTGAGTGATTGATCATTCATGGTTATATCTGTTTAATTTTGCAGTTTCCTATCTTATACCAAGAAGGTGTGCAAAATGTCCTCTTTAGCTGGCGTATGGTACTTAGTTGGATGCTTAATGGATTTATTAATGCCACAATGATATTCTTCTTCTGCACCAAAGCAATTGAGCCTCAGGCCTTTGATGAGGAGGGAAGAACCGCGGGAAGGGATATGCTGGGCGTGACAATGTATACTTGCATTGTTTGGGTTGTGAACTTGCAGATGGCACTTGCTATACGTTACTTCACCTTGGTACAACATATTTTTATCTGGGGTTCCATTGCTTTCTGGTATCTTTTCCTCCTGGCATATGGAGCAATGCCTCCAAAAGTTTCTACAAATGTTTACAAAGTCTTCATTGAAACTCTCGCCCTGTCTCCTTCCTTTTGGGCTGTGACTTTCTTTGTGGCGATCTCAACACTTATACCATACTTCACATTCTCAGTAATTCAGATGTGGTTCTTCCCCATGTATCACCAAATGGTACAATGGATGAGGTATGGGAGGAAGACAAATGGCCCTGAATAAAATACTGTGATGTAGTGAGCAAATATCATCGTGGTCAACCACAACGAGTAGCACATTTTGGTGCTGAGACTAACCATAGACAGAAGTACTAACCAAAGATAATATATGTATAGACATCCCAATGGGTGTGTTTATAGAGTTATAACTGTTTGACTGAAAAGTTATTATAGTATATATGGCACTGATTGAAGTTGAAACTGTTGAGAATGACACGAAGTGGGTCCTGTCTAGTGTAATATACTGAGATTTTGGTTGAGAAATGTGATCTGTTCTATACCATCAGTTGTGTTTTATTTTAGGAAAATGTTATCTGTTAACTTATTAAGATAATGGTTCTTGTCAAAGATTGATGAGACTTCAGTGATGGAAGATCCTTGAAAATGGTTTTTACAGATGATTGGTAGATTAGACTTTTTTGGTAGATGTAATAAATGTATTAAAAAATTTCACGCACAGTCAAAATGTTTTTGAAAGACAGATATAGTTAATATCAAATCGAAACAAAATTCTTTCTATTAGTTTCAGAGTTTATTTGTTTTATACAAACTAACTAGTTCTAGAAATAAAATTGTTTTCGAATATAGAATTGGAAAGGAAGATATAAAACAATGCGAAAGTGTAATGAAGGATAAATTGAATCCTTAAATGAAAGAAAATAAAAATGACGCTAAATCTGAAAGAAGCAAATAAAAGTGTAAAATGTGGGCAGTTTCTTCATGTACCTCCATGTTTTCTTCATGCACTTTCATAGAACATGTGAAATGACAATTTTACCATTTGTTTACCTTTTCTATTGGCATCCTCTTCCTCTATTTTAGAGTGTATTTCAAATTTTATAGTTTGCAAGATATTTTTTGAGTTTGAAAATGTATTCTGAACTTTAGAATTCGAAAAGTCTACAAATTATACGATTCAAAAGTGAAAACAAAACGAATTTCACATCTCTTGTTCAAGGATAATTTTAGAATTGAAAAATTTATGGAGGTGCAGGAAGAAACTATGGAGGTGGAGGAAGAAATTGCCTTAAAATGTGAAGTACAATCAAATAAGATAAAAGTTTTTAGAGAAAAAAAATGGGAAGTTTTACTTTCCTCAATGTACAAATGAGGATGACAAAAATAAGGCAAAGAAAGAGTTTCGAACAAACAACTAAAATATTGAATGTTTTTATTATTTTCATTTTCAATTTGCTTTCACTAAGATGCAATCTATAGTTTGGTTATCAACAACTTTTTTTTTTTTTTTATCTTTTTAGTAGAAACCTGGGTAATTTTATATTTTTTTTTTTTTTGATTTATAAACCTTCCTTTTTTAGTAAATTATAACTTTTTAACCCTTTTTTTTCATTTTTTCATTTTTTTTTTTTT